>Scrappy_p2__coassemble_563_pt1 | contig 54311 bp, 56 predicted proteins | sample Scrappy_p2__metabat2_high_PE_016 | metagenome-assembled genome bin Scrappy_p2 | reverse complement strand
AATCTTGTTTGTGTTTTCTCTGTTGTAAAATATTTTGAATATATTTGGGGTTACACTTGGGGTTACAAAACGAAAGGCACCGTGCAGAAGTCCCTCCTTTCATGGGTTTTTGATATGGTGTCCAGGGTTCGAACCCCTGATCGCGCATTATAGGAAGCACTGTTTTTGCAGCCGTGAGCTGGGAAGCAGTGCTTTTTGCTGTATGAAAATCTACTATTGTTATTTTTTCAATAATTTTTTATAGCTTAGGTCGATTCCAAATGCTCCAAGTGGCGCGGTAAGCACAATCGCCAATACAGCTACAGTTAATACAAGATCGCCACATTCAAGTCCAAGGCTTAATGGAATACCTCCAATTGCTGCCTGGACGGTTGCCTTTGGCGTATAGGCGATCATGGAGAATATGCGCTCCTTACGGTTTAAAGTAGTTCCAAGAAGACAAACAAACACTCCGAGCATTCTGAGGATAAGGACGCCTGCAATTACGATAAGAGCTTTTGTGCCAACATTACTTAGATAATGGATATTAACGGTGGCTCCGACTAAAACGAATAAGAACAATTCGGCGCCTACCCAAAGCTTGTTATATTTTGCAGACAATCGAATGGAGACGTTGTGTCTGTATTTTTGTAAAGAAATACCTATACACATAATTGCGATAAGCGCAGAATATGTGATGGGGGTGGTCAAAGAATCTTCAATTGCTACGAGAATAAAAGACCACGAAAGCATAATGAGAACTTTAACAGTGTCCCGCATGTGAGTTTTTTTAAAAAATTTTGCAAGAATCCAACCACTGAACAACCCGATGACAATACCAAATACAATGGAGAATGGAATGTTTATAAAACGAATCACAGAAACTCCATTTCCTTGTATCATATTAATAAAGGTAGTAAACAAAACTATAACATATACGTCATCTACAGAAGCTCCGGCCAGAATGAGTTGAGGGATGCCTGCCTTTGTGCCGTATCCTTCTTCCATTAATTTTACCATTCGAGGAACTACAACTGCTGGGGAAACGGCTGCCAAAACGGCGCCCATGACGGCGGCTTCAAGGGTAGAGACTCCTAATAACTTTGGTGCAAGCAATATCATGCCTAATATTTCAAAAGTTGCAGGAATAAAACACATCATAATGGCAGGGAGACCCAACTTTTTCAATCCGGAAATATCAAGACTCAAGCCGGCTCTTGTCAGAATGATAATAAGCGCAATCTTTCGTATTTCTGCAGAAATAGACAGAAGCGATGCATCTAGAACGTTTAATACATACGGTCCGAGTAAAATGCCGGTAATCAACATACCTAAAAGGCGTGGAAGTTTACACTTTTGACAAACCCATCCAAGCAACATACCAACTAACAAAATCAATGCAATACTTAATAACATCAACAACCTCCTAATAAAGAGAAAATCTCATTTTCATGTTCTTATAGTACATTTTTTCAGGCTTGATAGCAAGAATTGTTTTTAGAGCTATGGAATGATGGGAGTTTCTTTGGTGGAGTTATATTGACACAATTGCAAGGCAAAGACTATAATAAAAAAAGTGCAGAAACAAATATATAGGAAGAGGGTAATGAAGTGATCTATGAAAATGTATTGGAAGCGATGGGGAATACTCCGCTGATTCGTCTGAATCGAATGACAGATGAGAACAGTGCGGAAGTTCTTGTGAAATTTGAGGCGGTAAATGTCGGAGGTTCTGTGAAGACAAGAACTGCCTGGAATATGATTCGTGAAGCAGAAGAACAAGGGCTGATTCAAGAAGATACGATCATTGTAGAACCGACAAGTGGAAATCAGGGAATCGGATTAGCGCTTGTGGGAGCGGTTCGCGGTTATCAGACAAGGATCATCATGCCGGATTCTGTGAGCGAGGAGAGACGCAAGCTGGTGCAGCATTACGGTGCGGAAGTGGTTCTTATTCATGATGAGGGAAACATTGGAAAATGCATTGATGAATGTATGAGAACAGCATTGCGTATGAAGGAGGAGAATCCGAAAGTATATGTACCTCAGCAGTTTGCGAATACCGGAAATGTGGCTGCGCATAGAAATGGAACAGGGTATGAGATTTTGGAGCAGGCAGGGAAAGAAATTCATGGCTTTTGTTCCGGAATCGGGACTGGCGGGACAATTACAGGAATTGGTGAAGTTCTAAAAGAAGCGAATCCGCAGATGGAAATCTGGGCGATAGAACCGGAGCATGCGGCGATTCTTTCAGGTGGAGAGATAGGATCTCATGTTCAAATGGGAATTGGAGATGGAGTGATTCCGGAGATTTTAAATCAGGAAATATATGATGAAGTGGTGCTGGTATCTGATGAAGAAGCGATTCAGACTGCGAAAGAGCTTGCCAAAAAAGAAGGACTGATGTGTGGAATTTCCAGTGGAACAAACGTAGCGGCGGCGATAAAGCTAGCGAAAAAACTTGGAAAAGGGAAAACGGTTGTTACGATTCTGCCGGATACAGCGGAACGTTATTTTTCCACAGATCTTTTTGAATAGAAGCTTTTCACAGTTTTTTAAGAATTTTCTTCTGCAAAAAATAAGATATTCATGCTATACTATGTACAATATGCAAAGAGGTAAAGTAGAAGGAGGATGTTATGTTTGGGTATGTAACGGTTCAGAAGGGAGAGCTGAAAGTAAAAGATTACTACACATATAAAGCATATTACTGTGGACTGTGTAAGGTTTTACGGGATAAGTATGGTTTTCTCGGACAGATGACGTTGACCTATGATATGACGTTTTTGATTATACTTTTGACTTCTCTTTATGAAGAGCCTCCGAAACATGAGAAAAACCGTTGTATCGTGCATCCGGCGAAAAAGCATGAGATGATGTACAATCAGATTACTGACTATGCGGCGGATATGAATATCGTATTGACGTATTTTCATTTTGTGGATGATTGGCAGGATGAAAAAAGTAAGACAGGACTTGCGGGTATCCGTCTTCTTCACAAGACGTATTTGGGGATTCAAGAAAAATATCCGGATAAGTGCAGGAAAATTAAAAGATGCTTACAGCGTTTGCGTGCCGCAGAAAAACGAAATGAAGAGAATGTGGATCTTGTTGCCAGATATTTTGGAGAATTGATGGCAGAGCTTCTTTTATATAAGGAAGACGTATGGAAACCGACGCTTAAGAAGCTTGGTTTTTATTTGGGAAAATATATTTATATTTTAGATGCTTATGACGATATTGAGAAAGATTTAAAAAGCGGCAGTTATAATCCATTGCGCTCTATTTACGGAGATGAGGATTATGAAGAAAAATGCGGACAGATGTTGAATCTTGTGCTTGCAGAGTGCAGCAGTGCATTTGAGAAACTTCCATGTATACAGTATGTAGATATTTTGCGAAATATTTTGTATGTGGGAGTATGGAATAAATATGATGAGAAACAAATGAAAGGAATGGAAGAATGATAGCAAATCCATATGAGGTACTTGGAGTAGCGCCAAGCGCCAGTGACGATGAAGTAAAGAAAGCGTACCGTGAGCTTAGCAGGAAGTATCACCCGGATTCTTATGCGAACAATCCGCTCTCTGATCTTGCAGAAGAGAAGTTCAAAGAAGTACAGGAAGCTTACGATCAGATCATGAAGCAGAGAGAGCGTGGAGGAAATGCCGGAGGTCAAAGCTATAACTATGGATATTCAGGAAATCAGAGTTATAATTCCGGAAGCTATAGCGAGCAAAACGTGCAGTTTCAAGCGGTAGCGAATTATATTAATTCGAGACATTACCATGAAGCATTGAATGTGTTAAATGGAATCAGTGATAGAAATGCCAGATGGTTTTATTATAGTGCGGCAGCAAATTATGGTATTGGAAACAATATTGTTGCTATGCAGCATGCACAGCAGGCGGCAGCTATGGAACCGGGAAATCCGGAGTATGCGAATCTGGTGAACCGCATGCAGTGGCAGGGGCAGAGATATCAGACGACAGGCTATGGATACGGACGACCTGCCTATAATAGCGGTGGTTTATTTGGGGATTGCGGTACAGGAAATGCCTGCTGTGACTTATGGTGTGCAGATTCGTTGTGTGAATGTATGGGAGGCGATCTTTGTTCATGCATGTAAAAGCAAAACAAATTGCATTTATGGGACTTTTGGCAGCATTTTCGGTGCTGCTTTTAAGTTTAGGATCAATATTTGAAGCGAGTACTCTGTTTTTTATCTGCGGAGCAGCATTTTGCGTAGGAATTGTAATTCGGGAATGGGGAATTCGTTATGGGGCTGCATTTTATGTGGCAAGTGTGCTTGTCGGTTTGATTGTGGCTCCGAATAAGGTGTATTGTGTAACGTATGCAGCGATGGGATTATATCTTCTGTTGTCAGAGATACTTTTTCGAAAGCTGGCGACAATGGAACAGGTGAAACAAAGAACAATGACGTTATGGATTGGCAGGTATTTGATTTTTAATGTGATGTTTGTTCCCGCTCTTGTTTTTGTTCCTCAACTTTTTCTTACAAAAAAAATAGAAGGTGTCTTGTGGCTTGTAGTTTGGGCAGTGGCTCAAGCGGGTCTTTTTATATTTGAAAAGGCACATGATTATTTTCAATTATTTGTATGGAACAGATTTAGAAAGTATGTGATAAAATGATCAGGACATGGATCGCAGATATAACTCCGCTTTTGGATTCGGAAGTTTATGAACAATATTATGGGAAGGTTCCGGGATTTCGTCAGGAAAAAGCAGATCATATAAAGGATTCGAGAAAAAGAGCGCAAAGTATCGGGGCATGGATTCTTTACGAGAAAATGTGTGAACGATATAAGCTTTCTTCTGAGAATATTTATAATCTATCTCATTCCGGAGATTATGTCTTGTGCTCTGTGGAAGATTCCGGGAAAAAGGATATAAAGTTGGGGTGTGACATAGAAGAAATTGAAAAGTTGCATTTGAAACTTATTGAAAGATATTTCCTGGAAAATGAGAAAGAATATATTTTGGAACAGACTACGGAGGAAGAACGAAAAGAGGCTTTTTATCGTTATTGGGTTTTGAAAGAGAGTTTTATGAAAGCGACACGACGTGGAATGGGACTTGGTTTGGATACATTTGAAATTCAGATTCCGCAAAGTGGGGAGCCTCGCTTGATTGGAATGCCCAAATCGGTCGAAGGGGCATATTATTTTAAAGAGTATTCACTTGAGATACCTTATCGAATTTGTGTATGCGCGACAGAAAGGATGTTTGCAGAAAAATTACAGAAGGTAGAACTATGAAAGAACAACAAGAAAATAGAGTTAGAAAAGCAATAATTATAATAAAATGGATATTACGTGGCATCAAACGTTTCATAAAAAAAATAGGAAAAATCTGTGGTTGGCTTTTTATGAAAATTCCATATAAGGCAAGATTAGTGATTATTTTTCTTGCGGTGTTATCAATTGGTGGATTTACAGGCTATGAAGTGGGAAAACATCGAGCAGAAAAAGCTGCAGAGGAGATGAAACAAACGCTTACGGCAAAATATACAAAGGAAGCAGGACAATTAGAGGAAAATCTAAAAAATGCACAGATAAAAAATCCTAAAGAGCGTCCTTGGTATTTGACATTGGTAAACGATACTCATCCAATGGAGGAAGGGTATGTGCCGAAACTTGCGGATGTAGGGAATGGACATCAAGTGGATGAACGAATTGCAGACTCGCTGAAAAAAATGCTGAAAGATGCAAAAAAAGCGGGAGTCAATCCTGTGATCTGTTCATCGTATCGTACAGTAGAATATCAAGAGAAACTATATAATGAATATATGGGTAATGCTGTCAAAAGAGGACTGAATTATTGGGAAGCGTTGAAAAGCACAAAAGATTCGACCGCTTATCCGGGAAGAAGCGAACATAATCTCGGTTTGGCAGTAGATATTGTCTCCTCCTCATATGCAGGACTAGACAAAAAGCAGGAAGGGACACCGGAGGCGAAGTGGCTTGCAGAAAATTGTTATAAATATGGATTTATCCTTCGGTACCCAAACGGGAAAACCGAGGTTACCGGTATTATTTATGAGCCATGGCATTATCGCTATGTAGGCGTGGAAGATGCGAAAAAGATTGTAGAGTCGGGGTTGACTTTAGAAGAATATCTAGGAGAAAACTAAAAAAGGATTGCAGGAGTGAATCTGATTTGATAAAATAGAAATAAACTATTTTGTTACGTTTAGAATAAAAAAATACATGAAAAGATACAAGGAGGGGAAAGCTATGGTGAGCCTTACATTTGGAGAGCAGGTAAAGATTATTTTAAACCGTAAGGGCATGACCATTAAGGAACTGGCGGAACAGATTGAGATTTGTACTGGGAAGAAGATGTCAAGACAGAATCTGACACAACGTTTAGGAAGGGACAATTTTCAAGAGCAGGATATGCGTTTGATCGCCCAGATTTTGGGGTGTCCGTTCCAATTAAGCATTTTGGCTACAAATGAATCTGTGGAAAGAGCTTCATATATTGAAGAAATCGAGCCGACAGAATTAGAGATTCAGAAACTTGTGAAGAAACGCTTCGAGAGAGAAGAAAAAGGAAAAGTAAAAGTTGCGGAGAGAGCGCCGCTTGCAGATGAAACGATTTCTGAGGAAGAAGCTGTAATCGAGAGAGAAGTCACAATTGAGGATTTGATCGATACAGAAGAGTTGGCGAAAGAACAGGAAAAGGAAGAGGTTCCAGCAGTCGAGGAAATGCAGAAGGAAGAAACGGGAGAGTTGACTGAAGAGGGAGAAGATATTTCTGAGTTTACAGAAGTGAATGTAGAAGAAGCGGTTGAGGAATCAGAAGAGATGATGAATGAGACGGTTCCTGCAGCAGAACCGGAAGCTCCTGCACAGGAGACGGCATCATATAACACTTCGGATGTACAGGATTATCAAGAAGTGGAAACACCTGTCTATCAGGAGGAAGAAGAGCAGTACGATTCTATGCCGGAGGCACAGGGATATCAGACAGCAGAACCACAGAATTACTATGTGCCTGAACAGAATCATTATACACCGGAACAACAGTATTACGGTGGAGGACAGGAAGAATATGTAACGCCGACACGCTCAGGCAAGAAAGGACCCGTGGGCGACATTAATCCGTATACAAGAAAAGAATATGAAACAAATAGTGTGCGTATGCATCCGAAACGTATAGGATATGTGCAGGTATATGATCGGGCAGATCACAAGTGGACAGATATGACAGAATGGGCGTTTCTTGGTTTCCAGGAAAGAAAGAAGAGATTGCAAGGAAAAGATTATATTCCACCGACATATTTGGATTAATATGAGAATCAAAGAGATTGCGATGTTTCCGCAATCTCTTTTTGTAAAAGAAGAAGTTTGAAGGAGGAAGGAAAATGAACTGGAAACAACTGTTGTCCCCAGTAAGAAGCAGAGGGATTGTTTCCCATACTGTGAATCGCCAGACGGATTTGCGGAGTGAATTTGAAAAAGATTATCACCGAATCATAGGCAGCGCTTCGTTTCGCAGACTGCAGGATAAAACACAAGTTTTTCCGTTGGACAAAAGCGATTTTATTCGAACGCGATTGACACATTCACTGGAGGTATCGTCGTTTGGAAAATCTTTGGGGCAAAATATTGGAGAAAATATCATTGCGTACAAACGAGATTCGGAATTTACGCCACAGATGAAAGAAGATATCTGCAATATTTTGCAATGTGCCGGATTGATTCATGATATAGGGAATCCTCCGTTTGGTCATTTTGGAGAAACGATCATTCGGGAGTGGTTTGAGAACAATCTTCCGGTTATGAAATATAAGGGACAACCTGTTTCTGATATTCTGACACCACAGATGAGAGAGGACTTTTATCATTTTGAAGGAAATGCACAGGCGCTTCGACTTGTAAGTAAACTTCATTTCCTTGTGGATGAGAATGGAATGAATCTAACCTATGCATTATTAAATACGATTGTAAAGTATCCGATTTCGTCTCTTGGTATTGATACAACGACAGGAAATATCAAAGACAAAAAAATGGGATATTATTATGCAGATGAGGAATTGTTTGAAGAGATTCAAAAGGCAACTGGCACGAATGGGAAACGGCATCCGTTGACGTTTATTTTGGAAGCTTCAGATGATATTGCTTATAAAACTGCAGATATTGAAGATGCATTTGTAAAAGGATATATTTCTTACAAGAAACTTATGGAAGAATTGGAAGTGTTGGATCGTGAGAATCCCGATGCAAAATTCTTTCCGGCTCAAAAACTTCGAGAAAGATATGAGCGAGGTGTAGAACGTGGCGTCGAGAATCCGGAAGAATTTGCAGTAAAGAACTGGATTGTCAGGGTGCAAGGGTTTTTGATTACTTGCGCAACATATGGGTTTACTTCGAATTATAAAGCAATCATGGAAGGAACGTATCCCTATGATCTTTTTCATGGAACTTTTGCGGAAAAATTGATGGATCTGTTGGGAAATCTTGCGTATCGTGAAGTATTTACGTCAGATGATATTTACAAGATGGAGATGACAGAAAGTACAATACTTACGTTTTTGATGGATCGTTTTGTCAAAGCGGCGGTAAAATATGATACGGACCAGAAAATGGACTCCATCGATTGCAGAATGATTGCTTTAATCTCCGATAATTATAAAAATGCATATCATTATCATGCGGTAGGAAAGAGTGAGGTGGAAAAATTATATCTTCGTCTTCTTCTCGTTACAGACTATATATGTGGAATGACTGATAGCTATGCGAAAAGATTATATCAGGAAATGAATGGAATCATATAATGGAAATCCATTGAATACACATGGATAGAAAAGGGAAGACAAGGAGTATATTTTGAAACGTTTTACGAAATATTTGTATGAATGTCAAGGCGGCCAACGAGTTCGAAATATAGGATTTGTAAAAGCGGAATTAGAAACAAAAAGTGGAAAGATTGTGGTACAGGCGAGAGGAATAGATCTAAAAGAAGATAAAGAAATGAAAATGTTTCTTTTTTATCCAAAAGACGGAGAATATGAATCAGTATTTCAAGGAACAGTTTTGAACAAAGATCCGATATTACAGCATACGTTTTGTTTTGGAGAAGAGGATATAGGAGAAGTGAAAGACACGGAAAAGTTGGCGGGACTTCTTCTTGAATCAGAGAAGGGAATCCGATATGTATCGATATGGAATGAAGAAGATGTAAATGTGGAGCGGATTCGGGAACGTCAGTCGGTCATGGAGGAACTGTCAGTCGAAGAGGAGAAAGAGGAGGACGTAGAAGAACTTATCTGCGAAAAGATTGGAAGAAAAGATCTTGTAAGGTTGCCTCGAAAAGACTGGTATCTTGCCAATAACAATTTTCTTCTTCATGGGTTTTATAATTATCATCATTTGCTATGGTTGGAAGAAGGAGAAAACGTATATGTAGGAGTTCCGGGAGTGTATCATCCGAGAGAAATGCAGGTGGCCAATGCTTTTGGATTTCCGGAATTTCGTACTGCGGTTGAAGTTGGAGCAGGCATCGGACGAGAAGAGGCGGGAAAACAGGAGGATTTCGGATATTATTGCAGGAGGATTGTAAGAAACAAATGAATGAAAATGAAAAATATATGAGGGAAGCCATCAAACAGGCGAAAAAAGCATATGCAATCGGAGAAGTTCCAATAGGCTGTGTGATTGTATATGAAGGAAAGATTATCGGACGAGGATACAACCGAAGAACCATCGACAAAAATCCGCTTGCTCATGCGGAATTGATTGCAATCAAAAAAGCGAGCAAAAAGATGGGAGACTGGAGATTGGAAGATTGTACATTGTATGTGACATTGGAACCGTGTCAGATGTGCTCCGGAGCCATTGTGCAGGCGCGAATGAAAAAAGTTGTAGTTGGTTGTATGAATCCAAAAGCAGGGTGTGCCGGGTCTATATTAAATCTTCTTCAAGTGGAGCAATTTAATCATCAGGTAGAGCTGGAAATAGGTGTTCTGCAAGAAGAATGTAGTCTGATGATGAAAAATTTCTTCAAAGAACTTAGAAAAGCGAAGCAGAAGCATTGACATTTTGGTAGAAAAGAGAGTATAATATAGACTCGTGCAGCCGGGGCGGTAGCGGTGCCTTGTACCTACAATCCGCTATAGTAGGGGTGATATTACACGGAGGGCTTTATTCTGTGAGGCTGCCCTTTGAAAGTGGCGTTGATATCTGGGTCTCACGCGACGGGAATCCGTGAACCGTGTCAGGTCGGGAACGAAGCAGCACTAAGCGGAACCTTCCGGGTGCCGTGAGGGTGCCTGGGTTGAGTTAACTACAGAGGTAACGCTCATGGGGTGAGTTCGAAGTGTAATGCACGAAAAAAGAAACGATGGAGTCCGCAGATAGCGAGGCTCTTTTTTTGCATTATAAGGTTAATTTGTCTTTTGACATTTGAGTGTTGTAAAATATGAAAAAGTAGAGAAGGAGAAAGCATATGAATATAGTACTGACAGCGATCAACGCAAAATATATTCATTCTAATTTGGCAGTTTATAGTTTGAAAGCCTATGCAGAAAAATACAAAGATCACATTCTTATTGCAGAGTATACGATCAATCAGCAAATAGATGAAATTTTAATGGAATTGTATAAGAAGAAACCGGATGTTCTTTGCTTTTCCTGCTATATTTGGAATTTGACATATGTGGAAACATTGATTCGTGAAATTCACAAGATTCTTCCTGAAGTTCCGATTTGGGTTGGCGGACCGGAGGTATCTTACGATTCAAAAGAAGTATTGCTTCGTCTTCCGGAAGTGACAGGGGTGATGAAGGGAGAAGGAGAAGAGACGGTTTTGGAGCTATCAGCCTATTATGTGGATCATAGTGGAGAGCTTTCTGAGATAGCGGGAATTACGTATCGAAAAGACGATGGAGAGATTGTAGAAAATGAGTGGCGCCCGATTTTAAATCTGAGTACAGTTCCATTTGTTTATAAAGATATGAAAAAGTTTACTAATAAAATTATTTATTATGAAACGAGCCGTGGGTGTCCATTTTCTTGCAGCTATTGTCTGTCTTCTGTTGACAAATGTCTACGCTTCCGAGATTTAGAACTTGTAAAAAAGGAGCTTCAGTTCTTTTTGGATGAGAAGGTTCCACAGGTGAAATTTGTGGATCGAACTTTCAACTGCAAGCATGACCATGCAATGGCGATTTGGACGTATATTCATGAACATGACAATGGAATCACGAATTTTCATTTTGAAGTATCGGCAGATCTTTTGAATGAAGAAGAATTGGAATTGATCGAAAAAATGCGCCCGGGTCTCATTCAATTAGAGATTGGCGTACAGTCCACGAATCCGGATACGATTCGGGAAATTAAGCGAACCATGCGATTCGACAAAGTTGCTCGGATTGTGAAAAGAATCGGAACATACGGAAACGTTCATCAGCATCTGGATTTGATCGCAGGACTTCCGTATGAAGACTATAAAAGTTTTGGGAAATCTTTTGACGATGTGTATGCACTATCACCGGAACAGTTGCAGCTGGGATTTTTAAAGGTATTGAAAGGTTCTTATATGAAAGAACATGAAGAAGAATATGGGCTTGTGCATAAAAGTCTCCCTCCTTATGAAGTGTTATATACAAAATGGCTTCCGTATGAAGACGTATTGAAATTGAAACAGGTAGAAGAAATGGTGGAAGTATACTATAACAGTGGGCAATTTTCTTATATACTTTCACATCTAGTGAAGAGATTTGCTTCTCCGTTTGAACTCTATGAGCGTTTGGGAGCATATTACGAAGAACATGGCCTTCATCTCGTGAGTCATTCCAGAGTAAGTAGATATGAGATTTTGTTGGAATTTGCAAAGAAATATGATAAAGAGAGAGAAGAGTTGTACCGAGAACTTTTGATTTTTGACTTGTATTTACGAGAAAACATGAAAAATCGTCCCGCTTTTGCAGGAGAGTATACGGTAGAAAAGGAAGAACTTTCGTCATTTTATGAAAAAGAATCAAAAGAGCATCAGTATTTGAAAGGGTATGAGCAATATGATAAGCGCCAAATGCGCAAAATGACCCATATGGAAAGATTCCAATATAATGTTGCAGGAAATGGAGAAAAGAAAGAAACGGTAATTTTATTTGATTATCTGAGAGGGATAAAGGAGCGGTTTCAGATTTTATAAATAGTTTACTTGTAAAAAAATAAGAAAGAGTATAAAATGAAGTTACTATGTGGAGATTAAAGAGGTGAAGAGATGAATTTTTATGATAAGAAATTCAAAAAGATTGTGGCAATTACGGTGCTTGTTCTTGTAATAGCGATGCTTGGAACTTCTATTTTGCCGTATATTATGTAGTTGTTTTTGGGAGAAGGAATTATTAATGCGTAAAAAGAAGCATACTACGAATATAAGAAAAAGAAAGATGAGAAAACACAAGAGGACAGTCATGCTTTTGTGCCTGTTTTTCATGTGTTTTTTATTACTCTATGGGGTAGTGTATTTTACGCTTTATCTGAATGTACGGAAGCTTCCTGAGAATAAAGTATGTGAAGGAATATGGATCGGAAAAACGGACGTTTCCGGATGTACCCAAAAGGAAGCATTGGCTTTGTTGGAAGAAAAAGAAGTTCAATACGGGGAGCAGGTTTTTCAGCTGAAAGTCGAAGGGAAAAAAGCGGAAGTGAAACTCCAAGAGCTTGGATTTGAGATTCAAAATGAAGAAAAACTGGTAGATCGTGCGATGGAGTATGGAAAAACAGGCAGCGTTTTTCAACGGTATTTCCAAGTGAAAAAGCTAAAAAAGGAAAAGAAAATTTTGAATCCGCATTATACGCTTCGAGAAGAAGAGTCAGAAAAACTCTTGAATGAGCGTGTGGCAGTACTTTTTACAGGAGCATCCAATGCAACGATCAAGAGAACGAATGGGAAGTTTGTTGTTGCAGAAGAAAAGAGCGGTGTGGAACTGGATGAAAAAGCAACAGTTGTAAAGATTTCAGATTTTTTGAATCAAAAATGGGACGGAAAGTCAGCGAATATCCAAGCAGTTGAAAAAGTGCAGAAACCGACGATCGTGAAAAAACAACTGGAAGAAATCCAGGATTTAATGGGAAGTTTTTCTACATATTGTGGAAGTGGTCAGAATCGAGTAACCAATATCGAAGTGGGAACGAAAAAATTAAACGGAATAGTTTTAATGCCGGGGCAGGAATTGTCTGCCGGGAATACGATGAAACCTTTTACGGAAGAAGAGGGATATGTGGAAGCCGGCGCCTACGAGAATGGAGAGGTCGTAAAGGATATTGCAGGTGGGATTTGTCAGGTATCATCTACGTTATACAATGCTGTAATTAACGCGGAACTGGAAGTGACGAGTCGTCAGCCTCATTCTATGATAGTGAATTATGTAAAACCATCAAAAGATGCGGCTATTGCAGGAGACTATAAAGATCTGAAGTTTAAAAATAATACGAAATATCCAATCTATATAGAAGGGTATGTGGCAGGCGAGGAAGTTCATTTTAACATTTATGGAAAAGATACAAGAGCAGAAGGACGTAAAGTCGAGTATATCAGCGAGACATTGTCTACAGAAGAGATTCAAAAGAAATATGTGGCAGACCCGGAATTGGAATTAGGAAAAGTAATTAAGACGAGCGGAGGTCACAAAGGGGTCAAGGCGCAACTTTGGAAGGTTGTTTATGAAAATGGAAAAGAAGTGAGCCGTGAAGTTTATAATAAGAGTACATACAAGCCGTCTACGAATAAAATCAGAGTTGGTATAAAATCAGAAGATTTGACAGCTGTTCAAAAAATCAAAGAAGCTGTCAATACGCAAGATGAAGCAAAAATCAATGCGGCGATTAACGAGGTGAAAGGACAGCAATAATGAAAGTAGGAAACGTATCTCAGACAGTGCTTCGGCGCTCGATTTTAAAACAATTGCATACCAGAAGAGAAGAGTCCATAATTCAACCATCGGTAGAAGAAATGTGTGCGGCGATACGAATAGAAGAGGATGAACAAGTCGTATTTACCAATACCTCTCTTTTCGGAGATGAAAAAGATCTGGCTGTATTCGCGATGGCGCATGTCTTAAATGATCTTTGGACAAGAGGAGCAGAGCCGATTGGTGTAAACATCAGTATTTTGCTTCCGCCACATGCTTATGAATCTAGATTAAAGTCGATGATAAGTTATGCGGAAGAAGTCGCGGCAAGGCAGAAGATACAAATTCTTAATGCCAAGGCAGAAGTAAGTCCTGTTCTTTCTAAGTCATTGGTGACGGTTTTTGGAATAGGAAAAGAAAAGAAAGAAGGGCTGCTCCAGAGTTCTATGGGTATGGCAGGACAAGATGTTGTTTTGACGAATTGGATTGGGTTGGAAGGAATGCTTCGTATTTTGAGAGAAAAAAAGGAAGAACTTTCCAAACGTTTTGTTCCGGCATTTTTGCATCAAATAGAAGAACAACAGCAATATCTCCTAGCGGGAGATGAGCTTCGGATTGCAAAAGAATTTGGAGTTTCTGCTATGCATCAGATCACAGAAGGTGGTATTCTGGCTGCTCTTTGGAATTTGACAGAAGCTTCGGGAACAGGGATTGATGTGGATTTGAAAAAGATTGCGATCAAACAGGAAACGATAGAAGTATGCGAGCATTTCCATTTGAATCCGTACCAAATGACATCTGCAGGAAGTATTCTTCTAGTGACACATGACGGAGAAGGATTGGTTTCCAGGCTTGAGAAAAACGGCAAGAAAGCTACGGTGATCGGAAGACTTACAGACCGTAATGAAAAGGTCATTTGGAATGATACCGAGAAGCGTTTTATTGATCGACCTGCTCAGGACGAGCTGTTAAAGATTTATACAGGAGAGATAACCGCCTCCTAAAATTGTAAGAAAATCATAAAAGAGAATAGAAGAGGAGAAAATAAAATGTTGAATATCGTGCTGTTTGAACCGGAGATTCCTGCGAATACCGGAAATATCGGTAGAACATGTGTAGCTACCAATACTAGACTTCATCTCATCGAGCCATTGGGATTTCGTTTGAATGAGAAGGCAATCAAGCGCGCAGGAATGGATTACTGGGATGACTTAGATGTTACCACATATATTGATTATAATGATTTTTTGGAAAAGAATCCGGGAGCTAAAATATATATGGCAACTACGAAGGCTTCGAAAGTATATACGGAAGCAAAGTTTGAACCGGATTGTTATATTATGTTCGGAAAGGAAAGTGCAGGAATACCGGAAGAGATATTGGTAGAACACAAAGAAAATTGTATCCGCATTCCTATGGTAGGAGATATCCGATCGTTGAATCTTGGGAATTCTGTTGCGGTTGTTTTATATGAGGCGCTTCGACAGAATGGTTTTTCTCATATGAATTTGGAAGGCCATCTCCATAGATTAGAGTGGAAAGAATAGCCATTAAAAAATTGTATAAATTTCAATACAAAGAATGTGTTAAAATATAGACAGAGTATATAGAAAAATGTTATAATGTTATATAGAGATTCAATGGAGGCATGTGTATGAAGTATAAAAAAAGTGTATACCGTACCTTCGCGCTTCTCTCACAGGTTGGAATCAGTATGATTGTACCGATTCTGTTGTGTGCATGGCTGGGGTCTTATTTGGAAGAAAAGTTTTCCATACCGGCATTTATTCCCCTGGTGATTCTTGGGGTTTTGGCAGGTTTTCGCAATGTGTATTATCTTGTAAGGCATGCAAATGAAGATCCGGAGGATAAAGAAGATGAATGATTCAGCAAATGAGACGATAAAAGAATTGCTATGCGGAATGGGATTTTATGGGGTGGTAGCTCAGATGGTGTGTTTGCTTCTTGATCAGGAACAGCTACTATATACTTCTTTGGGATTGTGGATTGGTATCGGAGCAGGAGCTTTGATGAGCATCCACATGAAGCGGAACATAGAAGATGCTCTTGATTATGATGAAAGAGGCGCGGTAAAGCATATGCGAAAGGGGTATGTCTTGCGATACACTCTCGTAGCGTTGCTTTTTGGGGCAACCATCTATTTTGACATTGGAAATCCGATTACTCTTTTAGTTGGAGTTATGGGATTGAAGATAGGGGCTTATATACAGCCCATAACACATAAAGTGTTACAAAAGTTACAAAAATCTAAGTAAAGGAGGGTAAGCGTGTGGGAAATGGACTAGGAGTATTAGCGGCCAAAGAAGCAGACTTTATGATACATAGTCTTTTGAAGTTTCATCTTTTTGGTCAAGAGTTATACCTTACAACAACTCACGTCAGTCTGTTTATTATCTGCATCGGTCTGATTATTTTCGGGTTTGTCGCAAGAGCAAAACTAAAAGTTGTCGATGGAAAACCTGGAAAATTCCAGAATGTTGTGGAATTGATTGTTGAGATGTTGGATGGTATGGTACACGGTAGTATGGGTAAGAATGGAATACCATACAGAAACTATATCGGAACATTATTTATTTTCCTTCTGATTAGTAACATTTCTGGGCTTTTAGGACTCAGACCGCCAACAGCGGATTATGGTGTAACATTCCCGCTTGGAGTGATTACGTTTTTCTTAATTCAGACAAACAACATCCGATTTAATAAATTCGGCGCATTTACGGATTTATTTAAACCATTGCCGTTTTTGTTCCCAATTAACTTAATTGGTGAAATCGCAGTGCCATTTTCACTATCATTGCGTTTGTTCGGAAACGTGTTGTCAGGAACTGTAATCATGGCATTGCTGTACGGACTTTTGTCTAACATTGCAATTGCATGGCCTGGATTCCTGCATATCTATTTTGATATCTTTTCCGGAGCAATTCAGACATACGTATTCTGTATGCTGACTATGGTATTTGTCAATGACAAGATGCCGCAGAACAACTAAATATTTAACACAAAACATTTTTTAGGAGGATTTTAATTATGAATGGAATTTCAAACGAAGCTTTAATTTTAGCATGTTCAGCAATTGGTGCAGGTCTTGCGATGATCGCAGGTATCGGACCTGGTATTGGACAGGGTGTTGCAGCTGGTCACGGTGCATCTGCAGTAGGTAGAAACCCGGGTGCAAAATCAGATGTTACTTCTACAATGTTACTTGGTCAGGCCGTAGCAGAGACAACAGGTCTTTACTCACTCGTTATCGCTCTTATTCTGTTATTCGCTAACCCATTATTAGGAAAACTGTAAGAAGAATCGAGAGCATATTTTAGAATTTTAAAATAATAAGGAAGGAGGCTGGACCTTGGACCGTTTATTTACGCTTGACGCACAATTTCTTTTCGATGCGATTGTGCTTGCAATCAGTATGTTCGTAATGTTCACGTTCTTATCATATCTTCTGTTCGAGCCGGCAAGAAAGCTGCTTGAAACAAGAAGACAGCATGTGCTGGATGATCAGGAGACAGCGAAACGTGAAAAAGACGAAGCAGCTGCTTACAAGGAAGAGTACGAAAAGAAACTAAAAGAAGTAGATAAAGAAGCGCAGGAGATCTTAAGCGCAGCCCGCAAGAAGGCAATGCAGAATGAAGCAAAGATTATTGCAGAGGCGAAAGAAGAGGCAGCCCGTATTATTCAGCGTGGAAATACGGAGATCGAATTAGAGAAGAAACGCGCATTGGACGATATGAAGCAGGAGATCATTACTATCGCATCTATGATGGCAGGAAAAGTTGTGACAGCTTCAATTGATACAAATGTACAGGACAATCTAATTGAAGAGACATTGAAAGAAATGGGTGACAGTACATGGCTAAGTTAGTTTCTAAAACATACGGAGACGCTTTGTTTTCTGTGGCTCTAGAGGAAAATCGTATCGATGCATTTTATGAAGAAGTGCAGGGAATGAGAGATGTCATCTCTCAGAACGAGGAGCTTCAGAAATTATTAGATAATCCGAAAGTTATCAAAGAAGATAAGATCAAACTTATCGAGGAAGCTTTTACAGGTCATGTTGCAAAAGAAATTATAGGGCTTATAGCACTTCTTATTTCCAAAGGTCATGCAGGAGATATTGTCTCAGTATTCGACCACTTCATTGGACTTGTAAAAGAAGAAAAGAAAATTGGCAGTGCATTTGTAACAACAGCAGTTGCATTGACGGAAGTGCAAAAAAGTGCTGTGGAGAAGAGACTTCTCGACACAACACGTTATGAAAGCTTTGAGATGAACTATTCCGTAGATCCGAGCCTGATCGGTGGAATGGTCATCCGTATCGGCGACAGAGTTGTGGACAGCAGCATTAAGACAAAGCTGTATGAGCTGTCAAAGAATTTAAGAAGTATTCAGGTATAAAATATAAAAGAAAGGTGGATTCGCTCCATGAATTTAAGACCAGAAGAAATCAGTTCTGTCATTAAAGAGCAGATTAAAAGATATGCGTCAGACATGGAAGTGTCTGATGTGGGAACGGTTATTCAGGTAGCCGACGGTATCGCGCGTATCCACGGTCTCGAGAATGCAATGCAGGGAGAACTTTTAGAGTTCCCTGGAGAAGTTTACGGTATGATCCTCAACCTTGAAGAGGATAACGTAGGTGCCGTACTTTTAGGTGATCACAGAAATATCAATGAAGGTGACACTGTAAAAACAACAGGAAGAGTAGTAGAAGTTCCTGTTGGTGATTGCATGCTTGGCCGTGTTGTAAATGCATTGGGTCAGCCAATCGATGGAAAAGGACCGATTCAGACAGATAAATATCGTCAGATTGAAAGAGTTGCCTCAGGTGTTATCTCACGTAAATCAGTAGATACACCATTACAGACAGGAATCAAAGCGATCGACTCTATGATTCCGATCGGAAGAGGACAGCGTGAGTTGATCATCGGTGACAGACAGACCGGTAAAACAGCGATCGCAGTTGATACAATTATCAACCAAAAAGGACAAGGCGTAAAATGTATTTACGTTGCAATCGGACAGAAAGCGTCTACAGTTGCAAATATTGTCCAGACATTTGAGCAGTACGGTGCAATGGATTATACAACAGTCGTTGCAGCTACTGCAAGTGAACTTGCACCACTTCAGTACATCGCTCCATATTCAGGATGTGCGATTGGTGAGGAATGGATGGAAAAAGGAGAAGACGTATTGGTTGTATATGACGACTTGTCAAAACATGCTACAGCTTATCGTACACTTTCCTTGCTCCTTAGAAGACCACCAGGACGTGAAGCTTACCCAGGTGATGTTTTCTACTTACATTCAAGATTATTAGAGAGAGCTGCCAGATTATCCGATGAACTTGGCGGAGGTTCTTTAACAGCGCTTCCAATCATCGAGACACAGGCAGGTGACGTATCGGCTTACATTCCGACAAACGTTATTTCTATTACAGATGGACAGATCTTCCTTGAAACAGAGTTGTTCAACGCCGGTTTCAGACCTGCTATTAACCCTGGTATCTCTGTATCGCGAGTTGGTGGTTCTGCCCAGATTAAAGCGATGAAGAAGATTGCCGGACCTATTCGTATTGACTTGGCACAGTATGAAGAGCTTGCATCTTTCGCACAGTTCGGTTCAGAGCTTGATGCAGATACAACAGAGCGTCTTGCACAGGGTGCTCGTATCAAAGAGATGTTAAAACAGCCTCAGTACCGTCCAATGCCGGTTGAGTATCAGGTAATTATCATTTACGCTGCTACACGTAAGCATTTAATTGACATTCCGGTTGAGAGAGTATTGGAATTCGAAAAAGGATTGTTTGAGTTTGTTGCTACGAAATATCCGGAAATTCCAGAAGCTATTAAGACTGAGAAAGTTATTTCTGATAAGACAGAAGAAGCACTTGTAAATGCAATCAATGAGTTTAAAAAAGAATTCTAATTAGTAGAGGAGAACGATCATGGCATCAATGAGAGAAATTAAACGGCGTAGAAGCAGTGTGCAGAGTACGCAGCAGATTACAAAAGCCATGAAACTTATTTCTACCGTAAAACTGCAGAAGGCAAGAACGAATGCGGAGAATTCAAAACCATATTTTGAGTGTATGTATGAGACTGTAACTTCCATGCTTGCAAAAGCGGGAAATATCGAGCATCCATATTTGAAACCGGGAGATTCCAAGAAAATTGGAATTGTAGTGGTAACTTCGAATCGTGGACTCGCAGGCGGATATAACTCAAATATCGTGAGACTCATTACAGGAAGCGGCATTGCCAAAGAAGACGTACGTCTTTATACAGTCGGACGAAAAGGATCAGATGGTCTTACTCGTAAGGGGTATGAAGTCGCAGCAGATTATTCTGATGTGATTGAGGCGCCGACTTATGCAGATGCCCAGGCGCTAACAAAACAGTTGCTTACTGATTTTGCAAATGGCGAGATTGGTGAGATTTATGTAGCATATACATTCTTTAAAAATACAGTAGTTCATATTCCAAAGCTTACTAAGCTTTTACCGGTTGACCTTGATGAGGTTAAAGAAGAAGTAAAAGAAGAGACTTCAGGAGCACAAGCTTTGATGAGTTTTGAACCGCACGAAGAAGAAGCAATCGGACTTCTTGTTCCGAAATATGTTACAAGTGTATTGTATGGTGCATTTGTTGAGGCAGTTGCAAGTGAAAATGGTGCGCGTATGCAAGCCATGGATTCTGCAACAAAAAATGCGGAAGAAATAATTGACGATTTGGCATTGAAATACAATAGAGCCCGTCAGGGTGCTATTACACAGGAATTAACAGAGATTATAGCAGGTGCCGAAGCTCTATAATCTTAGATAGGAGTGAAAAAATGGCAGAGAAAAATATAGGTAAAATCACTCAGATCATCGGCGCGGTACTTGACGTTAAGTTCGCCGATGGCAATCTTCCTGAGATTAACGAAGCCATTGACATTACAAGAAGTAATGGCGAGAAGTTAGTAGTAGAGGTTGCGCAGCATTTGGGTGATGATACGGTAAGATGTATCGCCATGGGTCCGACAGACGGACTTGTACGTGGAATGGATGCGGTTGCTACAGGGGCGCCTATTTCCGTACCGGTTGGTGAAAATACATTGGGACGTATCTTCAACGTGCTTGGAGAAGCAATTGATGAAAAGCCGGCTCCGACAGATGTAGAATATGAGCCAATTCATAGAAAGGCTCCTTCATTTGAAGAGCAGGCAACAGAGACAGAAATGCTTGAGACAGGTATCAAAGTTATCGACTTACTTTGTCCTTTCCAGAAAGGTGGTAAGATCGGACTTTTCGGTGGTGCCGGTGTAGGTAAAACTGTATTGATCCAGGAGCTCATCACAAACATCGCAACAGAGCACGGTGGATATTCCGTATTCACAGGTGTAGGTGAAAGAACTCGTGAAGGAAATGACCTTTATACAGAAATGACAGAATCAGGTGTTATCAAGAAAACGGCCATGGTATTCGGACAGATGAACGAGCCGCCTGGAGCACGTATGCGTGTAGGTCTTACAGGACTTACAATGGCAGAGTACTTCCGTGATAAAGGTGGAAAAGACGTACTTTTGTTCATCGATAATATTTTCCGTTTTACACAGGCAGGATCTGAAGTATCTGCTCTTCTTGGACGTATGCCATCAGCGGTAGGTTATCAGCCTACATTACAGACAGAGATGGGTGCTCTTCAAGAGCGTATTACTTCTACAAAGAATGGTTCTATTACATCCGTACAGGCTGTATATGTACCGGCCGATGACTTAACTGACCCGGCTCCGGCTACAACATTTGCCCACTTGGATGCGAAAGTCGTATTATCACGTGCTATCACAGCACTTGGTATTTATCCGGCGGTAGACCCTCTTGATTCTTCTTCACGTTTGTTAGACCCTAATATCGTAGGGGAAGAACACTATAACGTAGCTCGTGGTGTTCAGGAAGTTCTTCAGAAATACAAAGAGCTTCAGGATATCATTGCAATGCTTGGTATGGATGAGTTGTCAGAAGAAGATAAATTGACAGTATCTCGTGCAAGAAAGATTCAGAGATTCTTCTCTCAGCCATTCTTTGTTGCTACACAGTTTACAGGATTTGAAGGACGTTATGTTCCGATCAGTGAAACAATCCAAGGCTTCAAAGAGATTTTGGAAGGTAAACATGATGATATTCCGGAAGGACATTTCTTAAACGCAGGTAATATTGACGACGTATTAGCTCGCGTGAAGTAGGAGGTGTTCCTATGGCAGACGTATTTGAATTAAAAATTATCTCTCCGGATTCGATGTTTTTTGAGGGAGAAGCTGATTTCCTTGAATTTACATCGGTTGAAGGAGGAATGGGTGTTTACAAAAATCATATTCCGCTTACAACAATCTTAGAGCCATGCGTTATGAACATTCATAACGGCACAGAGGTGAAAAAAGCAGCAATCCTTGGAGGATTTCTTGAAATTCTTCAAGACAAAATTACTGTTCTTGCTGAAGATGCACAATGGCCGGAAGAAATTGATGTGGAACGAGCAAAAGAAGCAAAGAAACGTGCGGAAGAACGTCTTAGTCACAATGGACCAAATATGGACGTAAGACGTGCACAGGCAGCGCTTAAGAGAGCAATCGCACGAATCAATACTGCAAAATAAGAGAATTCAATAATTAGTGGTATGTATAATGGCAGCACGCAAAGAAGCGATAGAAAGTATTGTTCTTTGCGTGTTGTTTTATATGTATTACAAGCTATCTCCCTGGATTTTAATTCCCGCCTTTTCATATATCCCAAATAGTGTTATAATATAATATCAAGTTGATTTTATGTAAAGGAAAAAGATATGGAAAAAGATATTAAATTTAAAGGAAAGCTTCGAATGTATATGCTATGGCCGATTATCATGCTTCCGCTTTTGACAGCGGTCGATATATGGATCTATACAGTAGATAAAAGAGCGGGATTAATTCTGAGCGCTTTTATTCTTGTCTACGGAGCTGTTTCAGGAGTGATGTATTCTAGAAATAAAGAAGAGTTACTGACAGAGCTGGTGGAATTCGCAGCGCAATATGGAGCAATTCAAAACGTTCTTCTGAAAGAGTTAAAAGCGCCATATTTGCTTGTTCTTGAGAGCGGGCGAATCATGTGGATGAACGACAGTTTTCAGAAGCTTGTTAAGAATGACGATGCAAAATATTTGAGCAATTATATTCCGGATCTACAAGGTGTAAATCTGGCTTTGGTAGAAGGAGAATTTTTGGATCGCCAAGTGGAGCTGGAAGGTCGTAACTATGAAGTGAGATTTTCGAGAATTGCAGCGAGTAAGCTTAATAAAGAAGAAAGTCTGATTCAACTTCCAAGTGGAAGGGATTATTTTATCGCTGTATATTTTCAAGATATTACAGAATTGAAAAAATATATTCAAGAAAATGACGAGCAAAAATTAGTAGCCGGCTTGATTTACATTGATAATTATGATGAGATTATGGAGAGTGTAGAAGAGGTTCGACAATCTCTTCTTGTTGCTCTGATCGATCGTAAGATCAATCAATACATTGCTAATGTAGAGGGTCTTGCGAAAAAAATGGAAAAAGACAAATACTTTGTAGTATTTAAAAAGAAATTTTTCGAGAAAATGAAAGCGGATCGTTTCTCTGTATTGGAAGATGTAAAAACAGTGAATATTGGAAATGAAGTTCCAGCAACGTTGAGTATCGGGTTGGGACTTAGCAATGATACTTATGTGCAAAGCTATAATTATGCACGTGTTTCCATAGACCTTGCGTTGGCAAGAGGAGGAGATCAGGCCATTGTTAAAACTGCGAATGGTATTGATTATTATGGAGGAAAACGTGATCAAACTTCAAGAAATACACGAGTAAAAGCACGAGTAAAGGCAGAGGCTATCCGAGAATTTATCGCAGTCAAAGACAGAGTCCTGATCATGGGACATAAGATTGGAGATGCTGATTCTTTTGGCGCGGCGATGGGAATTTACCGTGCGGCTGTGGAGATGAAGAAAGAAGCACATATCGTGTTGAATGATATTACGGCTGCAATTCGTCCACTTTATGAAGTATTTCAGAAAAACAGCGCCTATCCGGATGATTTGTTCTTATCTTCTAAGAATGTTCAAGAGTATGCCGGTAAAAATGCAATGGTAGTCGTAGTAGATACAAACAAGCCTGAGATGACAGAATGTCAGGAATTGTTGAAGATGACAGAGACGATCGTAGTGCTGGATCATCATAGACAAGGAAGTGAAGTGATCGAAGGCGCAGTTCTTTCCTATATTGAACCATATGCATCTTCTACTTCAGAGATGGTTGCAGAGCTGTTGCAGTATATTGTAGATGATGTACGTCTTCCGGGACTTGAAGCAAGCAGCTTATATGCAGGAATCATGGTAGATACCAATAACTTTATGAATCGGGCGGGGGTGCGCACATTTGAAGCGGCGGCATTCTTAAGACGAAGTGGTGCAGATATTACATTTGTAAGAAAGCTATTCCGAGAGGATATGGATACATATCGTGCGAAGGCACAGATTATAAGCAGTGCAGAGGTATTCCGTGATGTGTATGCAATTGCAGAAGGAGAAAATATGGGAATCGACAGTCCAACCCTTGTCGGTGCACAAGCAGCAAATGAACTCTTAGATATTGGAAACGTAAAAGCATCTTTTGTATTTACAAAATACAATGGAAAAATCTATGTCAGCGCTCGTGCCATTGATGAAGTGAATGTACAGATTATCATGGAACGAATCGGTGGCGGTGGTCATATCAATACAGCTGGCGCACAGTTTGCACATACAGATATGAAAAAAGCGATTGATATTTTAAAAGAGACAATTAATGTAATGATAGAAGAAGGAGATATATAACATGAAAGTAATATTATTAGAAGATGTAAAAGCGCTTGGGAAAAAAGGACAGATTGTAAATATCAATGATGGATATGCAAGAAATTTTGTTCTTCCGAAAAAGTTGGGAGTAGAGGCAACTCCAAAGAATTTGAATGATTTAAAATTGCAGAATGCAAATAAAGAAAAGCTTGCACAAGAAGCATTGGATGCAGCAAAAGAGCTTGCTGCAAAGTTAGAGGCAGGAAAAGTTGTGCTTTCCATTAAAACAGGAGAAGGCGGAAAGGCATTTGGTTCTGTTTCTTCTAAAGAGATTGCAACGGAAGTGAAGAATCAGATGGGATACGAGATTGATAAAAAGAAAATCCAATTAAAAGATGCAATCAAGACACTTGGCACGCACACGGTTCCTGTAAAGCTTCATGCAAAAGTCACAGCAGAACTGAAAGTAGTTGTAACAGAAGGCTAGGAGGAACTTTTGAATGGATGAGGCACTCATTAAGAGGGTTTTACCTCATAGTATTGAAGCAGAACAGTCGGTAGTCGGAGCTATGCTAATGGACAAAGATGCCATTATGACAGCGGCAGAAATTGTAAGCGGTGAGGATTTTTATCAGACATCCTATGGCGTGATTTTTGATTCTATCGTAGAACTTTTCAATGAGGGCAAGCCGGTCGATCTTGTCACACTTCAAGAAAGATTGAAAGAAAAAGATGTTCCGGCAGAGATTGCGAGTCTGGAGTTTGTCCGAGATCTCGTGACCGCTGTTCCGACGTCTGCGAATATAAAATATTATGCTGATATCGTGGCAGATAAATCCATGATGCGCCGATTGATCAAATTGAATGAGGATATTGCCAATACCTGTTATCTTGCAAAGGAGCCGCTGGAAGGAATTCTTGAGATGACAGAGAAAAAGGTTTTTGAATTGGTACAGCGAAGGAATTCCGGAGATTTTGTTCCGATTCGTCAGGTTGTACTCAATGCACTTGAAAAAATCGAGATGGCGTCCAAGACAAAAGGAACGGTTACCGGAATTCCAACCGGATTTTTAGACTTGGATTACAAGACGTCCGGTTTACAGCCGTCAGACTTGATCCTTGTGGCAGCGAGACCATCTATGGGAAAAACGGCGTTTGTTTTGAATATAGCGCAACATGTGGCATTTAAGGCAAATAAAGCAGTTGCGATTTTCAGCTTGGAGATGTCAAAAGAGCAGCTGGTAAATCGTCTGTTTTCTTTGGAATCACAAGTGGATGCACAGCTTCTTAGAACAGGGAATCTAAAAGATGCAGACTGGGAGAAGTTGATTGAAGGAGCAGGTGTAATTGGAAAATCGAATCTGATCATCGATGATACGCCTGGTATTTCTATTTCAGAACTTCGTTCCAAATGTAGAAAGTTTAAGTTGGAACATGGTCTTGATATGATCATCATTGACTACCTTCAGTTAATGACAGGACGAGTTGGAGGAAGAAGTGAATCAAGGCAACAAGAAATCTCTGATATCTCGCGTTCGCTAAAAGGATTGGCAAGAGAGTTAAATGTACCGGTGATCGCTCTGTCGCAGTTAAGCCGTGCAGTAGAGCAAAGACCGGACCACAGACCGATGATGTCAGACCTCCGAGAATCCGGGGCAATTGAACAGGATGCCGATGTAGTTATGTTTATTTACCGTGATGATTATTACAATAAAGATACAGAGATGAAAAATGTGGCAGAGATAATCATTGCAAAACAGAGAAACGGTCCGATTGGAACTGTAAATCTGACATGGTTGCCAAATTACACAAAATTTGCAAATTATGCAAAGGAAGTGTAATATAAGCATTATAACGATAGAAAATCCCTTATACATATTAAAAAGTTTGAAGCGTCCCTACGTTTGATATAAGATCGAACGTAGGCGACGCTTCTGTTTCTGAGAAAGGATTATCCTGTACTTAAAAGCTTATATATATTCGGGAGCGCCTAATAAGCGTCGTAGTTTTTTTGTAGGAGATTTTGCGGCTTCTCTTCGATAATTTTGTTGTTGTCGAATGTAGATGTCCAATCTTCGAAAACGTTCTTCCTCATGTCGTTCTTTTTCGCGTAAAAGATCGTCCATTTCTTTAATCACTTGTTCACTAACATGTTGACTGACGCTTTTTTCTAAGACTTTATTATTTTCTTCGATGATATTTTGCAACATATGTCCGAGCAAAGATTGCACTTGTTCTAATTTCCCATTTGTTTCGGGGTCTTGAGTTGTGATTACTTCCGGCTGAGCAATTGTGAGAGCTGCCTTTTTTTCTTTTAAACGCAGCATATCCGGAATCAGATCTTTCAAGTCTTTTAAAAACATTCCTTGTTCTTTTAGTTCTTTGATGCAGCGAAATAGCTGAAGATTCTCTTCTGTATAGTAACGGTGTCCCATTTCGGTACGCCCGATTGGAAGTTCCAGTTCTTCTTCCCAGTAGCGCAGAACGTGAGTTTCGACATTCACACGTTTTGCCGCTTCTGAAATCATATAACGGACTTCGCCCATATGATCGCCTCCTCTTATTGACTATTCTATGTACATGCATAGTGCAACATACTTTTTCAGACATACTAATCATATCACAAAATCAATAAGATGCTATAGACAATCGACCGCAAATTCCGACAACAAAAAAGGAATCTGAGATTATCAGATTCCCTTTTTATCGTGATCACTTTTGTACTCTATATTATTGAGCAGAGATAGCACCTGTTGGGCACTGTGCTGCACAAGCTCCACAGTCTACACAAGCGTCAGCGTCGATTTCGTAGTGGTCAGCTCCCATAGAGATTGCGCCAACTGGACATTCAGCTTCGCATGCTCCACAGCTTACACATTCATCACTAATTACGTGTGCCATAGTATGTATCCTCCTTTGTATTCGGTATTCACCGTTGATGACTCTATTTTAATACAAAATGAAGGAAGATACAAGCGAAAATATGCTTTGAATTAAGTACATGAAAGGATATATTTTCCTGCAAGGCCATTTTTCAAAGAAGTGTTATAAAAATTAAGAAAATATTTATTCTTTTTTTGAGAAATTGGTGTATGATATACGTTAGTTACTAAAAGTCCGTTTTGAGGAGAATTATATGAGAAAAAAATTACAGATAGTTTTGAGCGTTGTCTGTATGGCGGCGCTTTTTGGAGGATGCACAACAACAAAAGAACCGACAAAGAAGCCGATCGTGAACCAGGGGGAAAGTGGCGAGACAGAAGAAGACCCGCGTCAAGGAAACTTGGATGCGTTAAATCCAACTGCATATCGCGATGTGACAGGAATTAACCTGGAACCTGGATCTTATATTTCAATCATTGGAAAAAACAGTGGAAGTGAGTTTTGGAAAGAAGTGGAAGCAGGCGCTGTTAAGGCCGGTGAGGATATTAATGAAGCGTTGGGGTATAAAGGAGAAGACAAAATCAAGGTGAATTTCAGTGGTTCGGCCAAAGGAGAGAATGTAGAGGAACAGATTAATATCCTTGATGAGGAACTTGCAAGAAATCCGGTTGCTCTTGGGATCGCGATTATAGACTCCAGCGCATCGGAAGTACAGTTTGATCTTGCGGCAGAAAATGGAACTCCGATCGTTGCTTTTGATTCCGGAAGCGATTACAAAGGAATTCAAGCGATGTGCTCTGCGAATAATAAGGAAATAGGGAAAACTGCAGCGATCAAACTTGCAGGAACGATAGGGGATACAGGAAAGGTAGCAGTATTTGTACATGATAGCGCATCTACAAGTGGAAAGTTAAGAGAGGCGGCATTTTTAGAAGAATTAAAAGAAGGATATCCGGGGATTACAGCGCCGGTTATCTATCATTTAGATGATTATAACAAGGTGGCGAAAGAAATCGCAAAAGAAAGGAATGCCAAAAAAGCAGAAGGAGAGGAAGACATTACTCCTGAAGAAATTACACAGACAGAAGTTATTCAGTATATGCTGGAAAAAAATCCCGATGTGACAGGCTGTTTTGCTACGAATGTAGATGCATCGCAGGAACTTCTGAAAGCCTTAGAAAGCATGAAGAAAGAGATGCCGGTGGTTGCAGTCGATGGTGGAAAAGAACAGCTGAAAGCGTTGGAAGATGGAAAACTTTCGGGATTGATTGTTCAAAATCCATATGGTATGGGATATGCGGTAGTAGTTTCTGCCGCAAGAGCAGCTCTTGGTATGGGAAATGAAGCGTTTGTCGATACGGGATTTATTTGGGTAACAAAAGAGAATATGAAAGATAAGAACATTAAAAAAATGTTATATTAGAAAGGGAAAAGAGATGGTTTGTATTGGCCATCTCTTTATTTTTTTAGCGGAAGAGAAAATATGAATTCCGTACCAACTCCCTCAGTACTTACCACGTTGATATTTTCGCCGTGAGCCTTCATGATTTCTTTTACAATGGCAAGTCCAAGACCGGTTCCTTTTTTATCTTTTCCGCGAGATAAATCTGTTTTATAAAAACGTTCCCATATTTGATTCAGGCTTTTTTTGGGGATTCCGATGCCGAAATCTTTGACAGAAATAAAAACTTTTCCAGAGCGTTCCGTTGTTTCAATGGAAACAATGGAGTCCGGATTGCTGAATTTGATAGCGTTATCCAAAAGATTGTAAAGTACTTGTTGAATTTTCCGCTTATCGGCATAAACAGGCAGAACTTTGGAGGCAAAGAGTAATTCGATAGAAATTTTTTTGCTAGTGCACGTGCCTTCAAAGGAAGCGGCAGTATTACGGATTATCTCGTGAATATCAAAACCACTTTTATCAAGAAGTAATTCTTTCGTATCAAATTCGTTTAAAGTTAGAAGATCTTGAGTCAAATCAGTAAGTCGTTCTGTTTCAAAGAGAATGATTTTTAAGTATTTATCATACAGTTCTGTAGGAATTGTTCCGTCAGCCATCGCATTTACATATCCTTTGATTGAAGTCAAAGGAGAACGAAAGTCATGAGATACGTTGGCAATGAATTTCTTTTGATAGTCATTCATATCTCGTATTTGGCTGGACATATAATTCAAAGAAGCGGATAAATATCCGATTTCATCTTCGGTGTTGATGTGAATTTCGTGCTCCAGATTACCGGATGCGTATTGCTTGGCGGCTTCTGTAATTTTCCGAAGAGGGCGGTATACAAAGTAGTGTACACCCAACAAGATAGAAAAAGACAGAAGATAAATTACAAGAAAAACGATATAGGTAATCAGCATAATGTGATGATGTATATCCGCAAGATCTTCGTATGGTTTGTGGATCAAGAGATAGCCTCTTGTAAGGAATCCTTCGGTTACGGGTGCAAGGACCGTAATCATCTTTTCGGGGAAATAATCATGATAAGTTCCGAAAAGATATTGAGACCCACCCGCCTCGGCAGGATTAAAATTTTCAATCTTTAAAGGAGAAAAATTAGACGATTGCCTTTGAGCGCTTCGTATCATTTCCCCATTTTCATCTGTAAACCAAATATCAGCATCCAAATAGGTTTGCATTCCACTTAATTGTACTTGTACGTCAGAAGCAGACAGCGCTTCTGTAAAATATCCGGGCAGATAGTCCGTGGCGATTAGATTCGCTTCTTTATAAAGCTCAGCGCCGGTATTTTTTTCTAATCGGCTTGTGACAAGTTCGGAGCCTAATGTAGCAATGGTAAAAATACTTAGAAATCCGAAAATAATATAGATAAATGTAAATTTCAAGTAGAGAGTACTGCGCATGCTATTTTACCTCGAATTTATATCCAATTCCCCAAACTGTGCTAAGTCGCCATGTAGGATGATCTTTGATTTTTTCGCGAAGACGTTTAATGTGTACGTCTACAGTACGGGTATCGCCTACGTACTCGTATCCCCATATCTGATCGAGAAGCTGCTCGCGTGTAAAAACCTGATTTGGGGAAGAAGCGAGGAAATATAGGAGCTCCAATTCTTTCGGTGGCATCTCCACAGGCATCTCATCTACTGTAACGGAATAATTGGTCAGACTGATTTCGATTCCCGGATAAGAAACATACTTACCTTTGTCAGCAGTAGGAACTTCTGATTTTGTAGGCTGATATCGTCTTAAAACCGCACGGACGCGGGCAACCATTTCTTTTGGATCGAATGGTTTTAAAATATAGTCGTCAGCGCCCAACTCCAAACCAAGAACTTTGTCAAAGACTTCTCCTTTTGCGGAAAGCATAATAATCGGCGTATTGGACTTGGCACGGATTTCTCGACAAACTTGGTATCCATCAATCCCCGGAAGCATCAAATCCAAAAGAATCAAGTTTGGGTGATAGGTGTCGAAGGCAGCGAGAGCATCTTCTCCATCGTGTACCATCATTGTGTCAAAACATTCTTTCGTAAGATAAAGCGAGATGAGTTCTGCGATATTCTCATCATCGTCTACGATTAGTATTTTCTGTTTTGTTACCATAGTTACCTCCTTGTATGTGTGCGGTTACTTAAATTCTACAATTGTCACACCGGCATCCCCTTCGCCGAATGCTCCGAGTCGGAAAGATTTTACATGTTTTTGGCGTTTCAAATAGTTGTGCACACCTTGACGCAATGCGCCGGTTCCTTTTCCGTGTACAATGCGAACCGGACTTAAATGAGCAAGGTAAGCGTCATCTAAATATTTGTCGAGTTCAGCGATCGCTTCATCAACAGTTTTACCCAGAAGATTAATCTCAGGACTGATATGCATCGATTTACCCATCTTCATTTTTCCGCTGGAAGTACGTCGCATTTGTTTAGCGGTGATGGACATAGGTTCTTCAATGATTTCCAAATCGGAGATGTGAACCTGCGACCTGAGGATTCCCATTTGTACAAAAAGATTTCCCTTTGCATCTGGAAGTGAGTTTACAGTTCCGGTCAGATTCATACTCAGTACTTTTACAGATTCGCCGAGTCTGAAGTCGCTAGGTTTGTATGTTTTCTTTGGTTTTTGAACTTCGATTTTAGAACTGTTTTGTGTTTTGGCAATCTGCTGACGGATTCGCTCACGCTCACGTTCCATATCTGCGGCAGAGATATTTTCTTTGCCGAATTTTCGGAAGTTTTTCATTGTTTCGTCGGCAAACTCTTTTGCTTCCCGAAGAATGGAGTTCGCTTTCTCGTTTGCCTCCCGAATGATACGTTCTTTTTGCTCGTCTAATCGATGGTGTTTTTTCTCTAATTTATTTTTTAATTGCTCAATTTCTCTTTTATAAGAAGCAATTTCTGCCTGCTCTTTTTCGATTGTTCTACGACTGTCTTCCAAATCTGTTAGAAGGTCTTCAAAAGATTCTTCGTGCTCGGAAAGTTGTTCTTTCGCTTTTTCGATGATGTAGTCCGGGAGTCCAAGTTTGCTTGAAATTGCAAAGGCATTACTTTTTCCCGGAATACCGAGAAGAAGACGATAAGTTGGACGTAGTGTTTCTACATCGAACTCACAGCAAGCGTTTTCCACTCCCGGTTCTGAAAGCGCGAATACTTTTAATTCGCTGTAATGGGTTGTTGCCATGGTACGAATGCCTCGTTCATGCAAGTAAGAAAGAATCGCAATAGCAAGTGCAGCTCCTTCTGTCGGGTCTGTTCCGGCTCCGAGTTCGTCAAATAGAACGAGCGAGTGTTCGTTGACATTTTTCAAAAAGGACACAATATTTGTCATATGGGAAGAGAACGTACTGAGGCTCTGCTCGATACTTTGCTCGTCCCCGATATCTGCAAATACATTTTCAAAAACAGCAAGTTCCGAACGATCCAAAGCAGGAATGTGAAGACCTGCCTGTCCCATCAATGTAAAAAGACCAACTGTTTTTAAGGACACTGTTTTTCCGCCGGTATTTGGTCCGGTTACGATAAGAAGGTCAAAATCTCCGCCTAGAGTTAAGGTGATCGGAACGACTTTTTTCTTATCAAGAAGCGGATGACGTCCCTCGCGGATATGAATATAGCCGTTTTTATTGAAGATAGGCTTGCTTGCATGCATGGAAAGAGCAAGTGAACCTTTGGCAAAGATAAAGTCCAGTTCGGTCAGTATCCGATAGTTACCGCGAAGTTCGGAAATGTATCCGGCGGCTTCTTCACTTAAGCGTGCAAGGATCACTTGAATTTCTTCCTGTTCTTTTCCGTACAATTCTTTCAAATCATTGTTTAATTTTACAACAGACATTGGCTCGATAAACAAGGTAGACCCTGTAGAGGACTGGTCGTGGATCATTCCCGGAACCTGACTACGGTATTCTGCTTTGACCGGAAGGCAATATCGATCTCCTCTCATGGTGATCAAAGCATCTTGAAGATAAGATTTTAAAGAACCGTTGACAAGTGAAGTCAGAGTAGAATGCACTTTGTCATTGGTAGCCATAATATTTCGACGGATATTTTTTAGTGTACTGCTGGCATCGTCTGCAATCTCGTCTTCATCGATGATGCAACGTGAAATCTCATTTGTCAAGGAAGTAAGAGGTTCCAGCTGATTGAAAAATGCATCTAGGCAATCTTCTAATTCATCGACAGTATCGTGGCGGCCATAGGATTTTGCGCGGTTTGTAACTTGCAGGAGTTTACTGATTTTTAAAAGTTCTCCGCAGGTTAAGGCAGCCCCTACCTCCAAGCGCATCAAAGAATCCTCTATTGGATAGCAACCGCTGAAGGACAAACGTCCTTTTTTGACGATTCTTGTAAAAGCGGCAGCTGTTTGTTCCTGTGCAAGATTCAATTCGTGAAGATCAAACATAGGAACGAGAGTTTTGCATTTTTGTTTGCCGGCAGGCGAAGAAGCCTGATCGGTTAATAATTCAATGATCTTATTATATTCTAATTTGGTTAATGTTTTTTCGTTCATAGTACCACCTGATTTTATGATTCTGAATTTTGTGAGAAGGGATGTTTTACGCATACTCACTAGCTATATTTTATCCTATTTGAGCGGGAATGAAAAGGAAAATATTGAACAATGAAGAGCAATCATGTATACTATAAAAAGGATGAGTAAGGAGAAGAAATGCCATGGAGTCCAGCAAAGATCCGAAAGAATATGGGAAAGAAAAGCAGGAGAATAAAGAAGAATATGCTTTTCTTCAAGAAACAATAAAAAGAGAACCTGTTACAGGGAAAATGATTGCAAGCCATCTTGGTAGAATCGCTGTCTATGGCGCCATTTTCGGAATTATGGCTTGTATCGGTTTTTTTGCGCTCAAACCATGGGCGGAAGAAACTTTTCAAAAGAATCCGGAAAAAGTAACGATTCCAAAAGATGAGGAAGAAGAAACGGAATCTGAGGAAGAGAAGGAAGTAGTGATACCGGAATTTACGGTAGAGAGTATGGAACAGATGCAGAATGCACTGTATGAAGTGGCTAGGGAAGCAGGACATAGTGTCGTGGAAATCAAAGGGATTCATGGAGATGAAGGCTGGATTCGAGAGAACTTTGATACGGTAAACAGTGTGTCGGGAATTGTGATTGCCGATACAGGGGTGCAGATGTTGATTCTCGCAGATAATTCTATTGTTGAGGGTTCCGAGAATTTTACAGTGACTTTTGATGAAAATAATATATATGATGTGCAGTTGCAAAAACAAGACAAGAATTTGGGGATTGCTATATTTGGCATCAATAAATCTGCGATGAAAAGTGGGACTTTAAATTATGTAAAACCGATAGTTCTTGGAAATTCTAATCTAACACGGAGAGGAGAACTTGTAATCGCATTAGGCAAACCATTTGGATATGCAGGCGGTTATGGATATGGCGTTGTCAGTTCCGTTCAGAAACGTATTTCTCCGGCAGATGGAGATTACAGGTTGATCCTTACGGATATACCGGGAGATGAAAACGGAACAGGCGTATTGCTCAATACATCCGGAGAGATGATTGGATTGATCCAAAACAGGATTGCGAGTGGTGAACATATTCAAGTGACAAATGCTTTGGCAATTTCAGACTTGAAAGCAACGATCGAGCTTCTTTCGAATAATAAAAGTGTTCCATACATTGGAATATATGGAACAGATGTGACAGAAACAATTGAAAAAGAGCAAGGAATTCCGAGGGGAGTTTATGTGAGAACTGTAGAAGCAGAATCTCCGGCGATGGCAGCAGGAATTCAATCCGGCGATGTGATCACAAGTATTGGGAAAGCCAAGGTTACAACATTGAATGCATATCAAAATTCTGTCATTCAATATAAAACGGGCGAAGTTGTAACCCTTCACGGTAAACGAAAAGGGAACGATGGGTACGTAGAGATTGATTTTAAGGTGACGATCGGAAGCAGAGAATAAAAAGAAGGTAGAAAGAGGATACATATGAGATATATTAAGACATTACATGAAGGCGATACAGTAAGAGATATTTATTTATGCAAAATGAAACGGTCAGCAGAGACAAGAAATGGGAAACCATATGATAATCTGTTACTTCAGGATAAGACAGGTACATTAGACGGGAAAGTCTGGGACCCTAATTCCAATGGAATTGCAGATTATGAAGAAATGGACTTTATCGAAGTGTTTGGCGAAGTCATTAGCTACAACGGAGCACTGCAGTTAAATATCCGACAAATTCGTAAAGCGTATGAAGATGAATACGTTGCAGCAGATTATATGCCAACGAGTGAAAAAAATGTAGATGAAATGTATCAGGAGCTGATTGGTTATGCCGGTCAGGTGACGAATGTTTATCTTCGAAAGCTTTTGGAATATTATTTTGTGAAGGATAAGGAATTTATCAAACGATTCAAAAGCCATTCCGCAGCAAAATCTGTACATCATGGATTTGCAGGCGGACTTTTAGAACATACACTTAGCATTGTAAAATTGTGTGAATACTATGTAAGTGCCTATCCGATTTTAAGTAAAGATTTGCTTTACACGGCTGCTATTTTCCACGATATTGGAAAAACAAAAGAGCTTTCCGCTTTCCCGGAAAATGACTATACAGATGACGGACAACTCTTAGGACATATTATTATCGGAGTAGAAATGATAAATGATGCTGTTCGTACGATTGAAGGATTCCCAGAGAAACTGGCAAGTGAATTGAAGCATTGCATTTTAGCTCATCACGGGGAGTTGGAGTATGGTTCTCCGAAAAAACCTGCACTTGCAGAAGCTTTTGCTTTGAATTTTGCGGATAATACAGATGCAAAGATGCAGACTCTGATTGAGATTTTCAAAGATAAAGAAGGAACAGAATGGTTGGGATACAACAAATTGTTTGAATCAAACTTAAGAAAAACGAGTATTTAATTTCATTGGGGACGTAGTAAAATGTAAAAATGCTACGTCCCAAATTAACTTTTGGTGTGTCCCTTTTTGCGAAAAGGGGTGTCCCGGATTGAAGGAGTGCGTATGAAGAAGAATGAAATCGTAGAAATTACAATAGAAGATATAGGGGTAAATGGCGAAGGTATCGGGAAAGTTGATGGATATGCATTATTTGTGAAAGATGCAGTAATTGGAGATCGAATTGAAGCGAAGATTACAAAGGCGAAGAAGAATTATGCGTATGCACGTATGATGAAAATCTTGGAACCCTCTCCGAATCGAGTGGCACCGAAATGTCCGGTAGCAAGGCAATGTGGCGGTTGTCAGATTCAAGAGCTTTCTTATGAGAAGCAGTTGGAGTTCAAGGAGAAGAAAGTGCGTGGAAATCTGGAGCGTATCGGTGGTTTTTCCCCAGAGCTGATAGAAGAAGTGAAGGAACCGATATGTGGTATGGAGAATCCATTTTATTATCGTAATAAAGCACAGTTTCCATTTGGAACAGATAAGGAAGGGAATATTATCACCGGATTTTATGCGGGGCGTACACACCAGATTATTCCGAACACAAAGTGTGCGCTTGGTGTAAAACAGAATAAGCAGATTTTGGAGATGATTGTGGAGTTCATGAATTCGTATCATGTAACAGCCTACAATGAGGAGACAGGGGAAGGCCTGCTTCGTCATGCATTGATTCGTTATGGATTTAAAACGGGAGAAATCATGGTATGTCTTGTGATTAATGGGGATAAAATTCCACACAGCGAAAAACTTGTGGATAAGTTGGCTGAGATTCCGGGAATGACAAGTATTACGTTAAACGTAAATAAGGAACGGTCGAATGTAATTTTAGGCAGAGAGATTAATGTGCTTTGGGGACAGGAATATATTACAGATTATATCGGAAATGTAAAATATCAGATATCTCCGCTTTCTTTCTATCAGGTAAATCCGGTTCAGACGGAAAAGTTATATGGTCTTGCTTTGGAGTATGCGGATTTAAAAGGAGAAGAAACGGTGTGGGATTTGTACTGTGGAATTGGTACGATTTCACTATTCCTTGCACAGAAAGCGAAACAGGTCTACGGAGTAGAGATTATTCCGCAAGCGATTGAAGATGCCAAAAACAACGCGAAGATTAATGGCATTGAGAATGCAGAATTTTTCGTGGGGAAGGCAGAAGAAATATTGCCTGCATATTATGTGGATTATGAAAAAGAGTATGGGGAAAAAGCACATGCGGATGTGATCGTTGTAGATCCGCCACGAAAAGGATGTGAGGAATCACTTCTTCGTACGATGGTGGATATGGAGCCGGAGAGGATCGTATATGTAAGCTGCGATTCAGCGACACTTGCGAGGGACTTAAAGATTTTATGTGAAAACGGGTATGAGATTAAGAAGGTGAGGGCGGTTGATCAATTCCCGATGACAGTCCATGTGGAGACGGTCTGTTTATTAGAAAAAATACAAAAAGGAAGTAGATAAATTATGCCATTTGAATTTGAGTTTTTAGATTTTTTACAAACAATGCATACGCCGCTGATCACGAAAATCATGAAAGCTGCTTCAAAACTTGGCGATGCAGGATTCGTTTGGATTCTCCTCACGGGAGTATTACTTATGATACCAAAGACGCGTAAGGTTGGAATTTTAGTATCGGTAGCTCTTCTTTTGGACGTGCTTACGTGTAATGTGATTTTGAAACCGTTGATCGCAAGGACTCGCCCGTATGATGTGAATACGGCAGTAGAACTTTTGATTCGGGCGCCGCGGGATTATTCGTTCCCATCAGGACATACGGCGGCATCTTTTGCAGCTGCGGCAGCGCTTTGGTTTGCGGACAAGAAGAAACTTGCAATCCCGGCGCTTGTTTTGGCGGTGTTGATCGCGTTCTCCAGAATGTATTTTTATGTGCATTATCCGACAGATGTTTTGGGAGGAGCAATCCTTGGAATGGTGTGCGGATGGTTATCCTATAAATTGCTGAGTCAAAAAATGGAAGAAAACAATTAAATGGAATTATGTATGAGTGCTGATGATTTTTGCGACTTCTTCAGCACTTTCTTTTTTTCCGTTTTCTTCCCATTTTAGGAAGGTGTTCAGGAGTCCGCCGGCATAAAAATAAATGTCATACAAAGATTGCGTATCTTCTTGAGGAAGATAAGAGAGCATAAACTCATTGACTCCACTCATAAGAATAGAGTGTAAATTATTTTGAGCCATTGTGAGAAAAAAGGTTTCGTATTGGTCAAAAAATTTTAAAGAGAATGCGAGATGAGAATATTCTTGGAAATTACCTAGTCCTGGAGTATTTTTGCGAGCGTTTAAATACGCGGCTATAATTTCTTTCATATAGTCGGTCAGCGCATCTTGTATAGACTCGTAGTAATAATAAAAAGTCATACGGGAAACGCCGGCTTTTTTGGCGATTGCTGATACACTGAGACGATCGATTCCATTTTTTTGCATAAGTTCTGTGATAGACTCGCCAATACACATTCGGGTGAAGCGGGAACGTTCGGTTTTTTGACTTGTTTTGTGGCGATTCGGTTGAGCAGGTGTAGTGTGTTCCATAATAAATCCTCATAGCTGGTATTTTATAGTTCCTGTAAGAATTACGATTAGGAATCTTGATTTCCTTACAAAAAGAAGTATTTTGTAAATTGTATCATGGGTATAGATGAAATACAATATCTGATACGAGTGAAAATATATGATTAGGAGAAGGATAAAATGACAAGATTTATTGCAGATTCCTGCAGCGATTTACTTCAGATAGAAGGGGTGGACTTTGTAGCGGTTCCGCTTACAATTTCAACAGATACGTCCGATTATGTAGATGATCAGGATTTGGATATCAAAGGAATGTTAGACGACTTGGCAACATATAAGGGAAAATCAGGTACGGCATGTCCGAGTGTAGAACGATGGCTGGAGGCATTTGAAGGAGCAGACACGATTTATATCGGAACGATGACAAGTACACTTTCCGGTACGTATAATTCTGCTCTTGTGGCGAAGGATTTGTATGGACAATCGCACCCGGAAGTGAAGATTCATGTGTTCGATACATTAAGCGCCGGACCGGAACTTCGACTCTTGATGGAAAAATTGATAGAACTTGATCAAAGTGGTATGGAGTTCAAAGAGGTCTGCAAAATGGGAGAAGATTATATGCAGAAGACACGGTTGTTTTTTGCATTAAAGTCTTTGCATAATCTTGCTCAAAATGGTAGAGTAAATAAAGTGGTTGCGGCAGCGGCAGGAGCTCTTGGAATTAGTGTACTTGGTACAGCAAGTGAGGAAGGTACATTGGAAGCTGTTTCAAAATGTCGCGGCGACAAGAAGGTAATTGCTGGATTTTTAGAAGAGATTGGAAAAGCAGGATTTACACAAGGTAAGATCCGAATCAATCATGTGGAAAATCTGACTCTTGCAGAAAAGCTTCGAGACGCGATTTTGGAGAAATATCCGGACGCGGAAATTATGATCTACGAGGCAAGAGGTCTTTGCAGCTATTATGCGGAGCGAGGCGGGATGCTGGTAGGAGTCGAATGCAATTCCTGATACTTTTTGAAAAGGATGCGGGAGAATGAAAAGATGTACATTATGTCCGAGAAATTGTAATGTGGACAGAGAAGCTGGCGAGCGAGGAGTTTGTGGAGTAAAGGGATCAGGGATATTAGGTGCAAGAGCAGCTCTTCACATGTGGGAAGAACCTTGTATTTCCGGTGACCATGGTTCGGGAACCGTGTTTTTTAGTGGTTGTTCCCTTCGTTGCATTTATTGTCAAAACTATGAGATTGCACATGCGGAGACAGGAAAGAGGATTACGGTAGAACGGCTTTCTGAGATTTTTTTGGAACTTTCCGAGAAAGGCGCCCATAATATCAATCTTGTAACACCGACACATTATACGCCGGAGATTATTCAGGCAGTTTCGAGGGCAAGAACGTATGGGTTGACACTTCCTATCGTCTATAATTGCAGTGGTTATGAAAAGGTAGAAACACTAAAAAGGCTAGAAGGAATCGTAGATATATATTTGACGGATTTCAAATATATGGATTCGGATCTTGCGGCGCGGTTTTCCAAAGCGCCGGATTATCCGACGATTGCAAAAGAAGCATTAGAAGAAATGGTGCGCCAAACAGGGACGCCTGTTTTTGATGAAGAAGAATTGATGAAAAAAGGAGTGATTGTTCGGCATCTTCTTTTGCCACATCAATTAAAGAACGCAAAAGCAGTGGTACGATATGTATATGAGACTTATGGGAATCTGGTATATCTGAGTCTGATGAACCAGTATACACCTCTTCCGAAAGTAAGTCATATTCCCGAACTGAACCGTAAGGTGACAGAACGAGAATATGAAAAACTCTTGGATTATGCCATTGATCTTGGAGTGGAACAGGCATTTATTCAAGAAGGAGAAACAGCAGAGGAAAGCTTTATTCCTTCGTTTGAATGTGAAGGGATTTAATGAAGTAATTGCAGGAGGATCTGAATGCCCCAATAAGCTGTGTTTAGAAGCATACCAAGGTTCAGCACGATCGTGCGGAACCTTTTTCCATTTGGAATCGTAATTTCGCCTGCGCATAAATGCATGTTTTTCCGTTTGACAAAGAAAAGTATAATACCTGTAAGTGCGAAGATTATAATAAACAGACTATACAGGAAAGAAAAAATGAGTTCCAAGGCATGTTCCGATAGGAATAAAAGCATTGTCTGCAAATCAGAAGGATCCTGGATAGACAAAAGTTCTTGATAAAATCCGGAACGCATCATCAACATTCCGGGAACAGAGCCGAGGAAATTGATGGACATATGCATGAAAATGGTGTATTTTACAGTTCCGGTTTTTACATAGAGAAATCCCCAAAAAAGGCCAAGAACAACTGCATAGGCAAATTGGTTCAGATTCCCGTGGAACAAGGCAAATAAAGTGGAAGAAACAAGGATGGCAATGCCTTCTCCATATTTTACGGTTCTGTCGATGATTAATTTGCGGAAAATGAGTTCCTCAAAAATAGGCGCGAGAATGACCATAAAAGGAATCGCTGACCATGGGCTGATATCCGATAAAAGTTCTGCTACGATATTTTCTACAGTACCGCCTTTTAAATTGCCGATAATTTCTGTTATGAAAACTCCGAGGAGATTACTTGCATACATCAATCCGTAGCAAATACAAAATGCAGTAAACCATTGGCCGAGAGACAGCTTGTGTTTCGTAACAGGAGTGGCTGGAAGCTGGCGGATTAAAAACGCCAGTACCGGCATTCCGATACAGTAGAGTGGGAGCATAGTGATGATGAGCGACAAATCACTGTTGTTCATGAAAGCCGGTGCAATGCGATCAGCCAAAAGCATTGCAATATATTGGATTACAAAACAAAATAATGCTCCAAGAAAAAGCCGCATTCCTAATTTGGAAAAATGTCGTTTCGTTTCTCTTAATGATTCCATTTCTAAATCAAACCTCCTTAAAATCTTATGATTATCCATGGTAACATGCTTTGTTTATTTTGTAAAAGGAAAAAAGAATATAGACGGAATTGTGATTGACATGATATGATGAAACAACAGAGAATCATACATTCAGGAGGAGATGCGATGGGATTTTCAATCGATGTCAGTGTTCCTGCATTGACCGTTTTTTTTCAAGGGTTACTTAGTTTTTTCTCGCCTTGTGTACTCCCACTGATCCCGCTTTACATAGGATATTTATCCGGAGGGACGGTGACACGGGACGAAGACGGAAAGATGCATTATAAAAGAAGTAAGGTAATGATCCATACAATCTGTTTTGTGCTTGGCGTTAGTTTCGCCTTTTTTATTTTGGGGCTCGGAGTGTCGGCGGCCGCAGGATTTTTTAAGACGAATCAGATGCTGTTTGCAAGGATTGGCGGGATACTTGTTGTAGCATTTGGTCTTTATCAATTAGGAATGTTTGGGCAGAGTAAAGTATTGGGAACAGAAAGAAGGCTTCCGTTCAAATTAGATGCGATTGCTATGTCACCGGTGACTGCCCTTTTGATGGGATTTACGTTTAGTTTTGCGTGGACGCCTTGTGTGGGTCCTGCGCTTGCCAGCGTACTTCTTATGGCAGCGTCAGCTTCTACTAAGATTGTAGGATTTGCTTTGATCGGTGTCTATACGTTAGGTTTTGTACTTCCTTTTCTTGCAGTAGGATTTTTTACAACGACTGTCTTGGAATTTTTTAAGAATCATATGAAGGTTGTAAAATATACGGTGAAGATCGGTGGTGTTCTTATGATTTTGATGGGACTGCTGATGTTTACCGGGAAGATGAATTCTGTAACAGGCTATCTTTCTAAATTGTCAGGGGCAGTTGGAAGCGAGGCAGAAGAAAAGAAGGAGACGGGAGAGAAGAAAGTAGAGGAAGAAACAGAAGATTCTGTAAATGAAGAGGTTTCTTCAGAAACAAAAGAGCAGACAGTTTCGGCGATAGATTTTACATTGAAGGATCAGTATGGCAAAGAGCATACGTTGTCGGAATATAAAGGGAAAACGGTATTTTTGAATTTTTGGGCAACGTGGTGTCCTCCATGTAAAGCAGAAATGCCGGATATTCAGAAATTGCATGAATCTTACGATACAGAAGGGGAAGAAGCGCTTGTTGTGCTTGGCGTGGCAGCGCCGAACATGGGAGGTGAAGGTTCGGAAGAAGAGATTGCGGCATTTTTGGAAGAACAAGGATATACGTATCCGGTAGTTATGGATACAACGGGAGAGATTTTTTCTGCATATGGAATTTCATCATTTCCGACAACGTTCATGATCGATCGTGACGGGAATGTGTTTGGTTATGTAACAGGAATGTTAAGTGAAGATGTGATGAAGAGTATCATCAAACAAACGATGGAGGGAAAACGTGAGTAAAAGTAAAATAGAATGGAGGTCTTTTTTAAAGATTGTAATCGCGATTGCTTTGCCGATCGCGTGTCAGAATTTTTTGTCTACGACAGCAAGTATGGTAGACACGATTATGATTGGAAGTCAAGGAGAACTTTCCGTTGCTGCAGTAGGAATCTGTTCGCAGATATCCTCACTGTTTTTCTCCTGCTATTTTGGATTTGCGGGAGGCGGATTATTATTTTTCTCCCAGTATTGGGGAGCAAAAAATGAAGAGGGAATCAATCGTACATTTGGACTTTCCATGGTATGTATGTTAGTGATCGGACTTCTCTTCGGAGGAGTTGCAATTCTGAATCCGGAGTTTATGCTTCGTGTTTATACGGATAAAAGTACGATCATTCAAGTTGCGGTTCCGTATATCCGAATCGTAGGATTTGCATATCCATTGCAGGTGCTTGCGGTTATTATCAGTTTCTTGATGAGGGCGACAGAACGAGTGAAGATTCCTTTAGTATCATCAATGGTGGCGCTCGTTGTAAACTTTGTATTGAACTGGATTTTAATCTATGGACGATTCGGAATGCCTAAGATGGGTGCGGCGGGAGCTGCAGTTGGAACTTTAGTGTCAGGAATTGTAAATGTGATCTTATTGCTTCTGTTTCTTATGAAAGATCGTGATACGGTGGCATTGAAGGTTTCAGAGTTGTTTGATTGGAAAGGTGGATTTTCCGGAATGTATCTTAGGAAATGTTTTCCGATCATCTGCAATGAATTGTTTTACGGAATCGGCCAGATGTTGATTAATATTGTGATCGGACGTCAGACAGAATCTGCCATTGCGGCAATGGCGGCATTTCGTGTTTTGGAAGGTTTTGTGTTTGCATTTTTTGGAGGACTTGCCGATGCTAGTACCGTAGTTGTAGGAAAAGAAGTTGGCGCAGGAAATCATATGAAAGGATATAGCTATGTGAAGGGCTTTTCTATTCTTTGTCCGGCAATCACGTTCTGTATCGTAGCAATCTGCTTTGCATGGAATCGACCGATTCTTGGGTTATTTGGATTGGGAGAAGAAGCATTGTTTTATGGAAAATATATGCTTTTGATCTATCTTGTGGCAGGAACGATCCGTACATGCAACTATATTATGAACTCTTGTTACCGGGCAGGAGGAGAAGCAAAATTTGGAGCAATATTAGAGATTTCATGTTTGTTTGGAATTAGTGTACCGGCTACCTGGATTGCGGGAATGGTATTACATTTACCATTTTTGGCTGTATTTTCATTTGTGTATACAGACGAATTGATCCGTCTGGTATTTGAACTTTGGTATACGAAGAGTGGACGTTGGGTAAAACCGGTTACAGAGCAAGGAAAACGGACATTGGAAGCATTTCGAAAAGAATTAAAAAAAGGAGTATAGAAAGGAAAAGTATAATGAAATTAATGATTGTATCAGATATTCATGGTTCTGCATACTACTGCAGAAAAATGCTGGAAGCATATGAGAAAGAGAAAGCAGATAAGCTTTTGATTTTGGGTGACATTTTATATCATGGACCGAGAAATGATCTGCCAAAGGAATACGATCCTAAAGCGGTAATTCAGATGCTCAATGAGAGAAAAGAGGAATTACTTTGTGTGAGAGGTAATTGTGACTGTGATGTAGATCAAATGGTATTGGAATTTCCGATTTTGGCAGAATATGCGATTTTTTATATGGGAAATCGAATGATATTTGCAACCCATGGGCATAAGATCAACAAAGAAAATCTTCCGATGCTAAAGGCAGGAGATATTTTGTTGAATGGACATTTTCACGTACCGGCTTGTGAAAGGATTGGAGACTATATCTACATGAACCCGGGTTCTGTTTCCATTCCAAAAGAAGAATCTGAGCATAGCTATATGGTTGTGGAAGAGAATGCTTACACATGGAAAAATCTGGATGGATACAGTTATCGTACTGTTGCAATCGATACTATTGCCGGAGAAGGACGATAAGAAAAGCTACATATATAAAAAGGAGGACGCACGATGGAGAAATTACAAGAGTTACAGAGAATGATTGATGAAAGTCAGAGGATTGTATTTTTTGGAGGAGCGGGTGTGTCTACAGAGAGTAATATTCCTGATTTTAGAAGTAGTGATGGGTTATATAATGAGCAGTATCAGTATCCTCCAGAACAAGTAGTGAGCCATACATTTTTTCAAAAACGAACAGAATTATTTTATGATTTTTATAAAAATAAGATGATGTTTTTGGATGCAAAACCGAATGCAGCACATAAAAAACTTGCAGAATTAGAGAGGGCAGGAAAACTAACGGCTGTGGTCACACAGAATATTGATGGATTACATCAGATGGCCGGAAGTAAATGTGTGTTGGAACTTCATGGAAGTATCCATCGAAATTATTGCCAAAGGTGTGGAAAATTCTATGATGCAAAATATATCAAAGAATCAGAAGGAATTCCTCGGTGCGAATGTGGGGGAATCATCAAACCAGATGTTGTATTGTATGAAGAAGGGTTAGATGAAAGAACGATTCAAAATACGGTGCAGGCAATTGCGCAGGCGGATATGTTGATCATTGGCGGAACGTCGCTTGTGGTATATCCGGCGGCTAGCTTTATTGACTATTTTCATGGGAAATACCTCGTTGTGATCAATAAAAGTGCAACGCCGAGAGATGGACAGGCAGATCTGTGTATTCAAGAACCGATTGGAAAAGTTTTGGGAGAAATCTGCGTATAAGAACAACAAGTATTTGATCCAATTTTATTGTGGAGTGAGAGAAAGCACAGATCTGACGCGAAAGCATATTTTGATAATAAATTTAGAATGTGTAGATTCACAGAAAGGGTAACAAAATATGCCATATTCAATAATGCTGGATGCAGGACACGGGGGACGTGATCCGGGAGCAGTATACGCAGGACGACAGGAAGCGGAGGACGCTTTGAGACTTACTTTGGCAGTAGGAGAAATTTTACAAAATCATGGATTTGATGTAGAATATACAAGAACAACAGATGTATATGAATCCCCATTTGAGAAAGCGATGGAAGCAAATGAGGCAAAGGTGGATTATTTTGTATCGATTCATCGAAATTCTTATCCGACAGATAACGCGGTTTCCGGTGTAGAGAGTCTAATCTACGATTTGTCCGGAATCAAGTATGAGATGGCGAAAAATATCAATGAACAATTAGAGTCAGTAGGCTTTGTGAATCTTGGGGTAAAAGCAAGACCGAATCTTGTTGTTTTGAAACGTACCAAGATGCCTGCGGTATTAGTTGAAACAGGATTTATCAATTCAGATATCGATAATCAACTGTTTCAAAATAATTTTTATGATATTGCCGGAGCGATTGCGGACGGAATCATAGATACGCTAGGCCAGCCGCAAGAAGAACGGCTGCAATACCGCGTACAGGTTGGGGCGTTTCGTAATCGAAATTATGCAGATCAGCTTTTTAATGAGTTGATCGCCCAGGATTATCCGGCTTTTATTGAAGAAGGAAATGGATTTTACCGTGTGCAGGTGGGAGATTATCCAATTCTGCAAGAAGCGGTGGATATGGAACGGCGCCTGAAAATGGCCGGATATGCCACGATTATCGTAAGCTAGATTTCCGGTGAGTACAGTCAGGTGTTGATAAGGTAGAAAAAGAAAACAGGAGAAGAAAGAATGAGTGAAGAATTACAATTTCTAGAAAAGTTAAAGGGTATTTTAGAACTCGGGAATGCGAAAAACCGTGTGTTAAGCGTACAAGATGTAGAAGAATACTTTGTAGAAGAGCATCTTTCAAAGGAGCAGATGAGTCTTGTGTATGATTATCTTTTGGCACAAAAAATCGCTGTGTCCGGCTATGAGAAAAACGAAGGTGAGATGTTGTCCTTTGAGAAAAAATTAGAAAAGCTTTTAGAAGAAGATCGGCTGTATGTAGAAGAGTATTTGAAAGAAATTTCTATGTTAAAACCACAGAATAAGATGGAAGAACATTTGAAATATTACTCTCCAAAAGTTGTGGAGATTGCATTGGATTTCTATTCGGAAGAGTATCTGATCGAGGATTTGATCCAGGAAGGAAATATAGGACTTATGATGTCTCTTGAACCGAATGTGCTGAGTGAACAGCAAATTCTTGCAAATATTCGTCAAGCGATGCAGATGCTTGTGGAAGACAATGAAGAGACGAAAATACATGATAGAAAAATGATCGAGAAGGTTGCATATTTAGATGAATGTGTAACGAATCTGAAAGAAGACTTAGAACGAAAACCGACCTTGGAAGAATTGGCAGTTTATATGGGACTGACAGAAGATGAGGTAAATGATATCCTTAGACTGACCGGAGAAGAAGATGATGACGAAGAGGAAGAGGAAGAAGACACGGGGTACGATCCAGCTTAAGCTGAATCGTACCCCGTATTTTGAATTACTTTTAATCGTTGTCTTCAGAGTTTTCGTCATAAAAGTGATCCGGCAGATAGATGTGAACCTTTTCCACACGGTTTTTGTCTAACGATTCTACGACAAGGCGAATACCATCGATTGTTGTAACTTCGTCGTTTAATTCCGGAAGTCTGTCCAAACGTTCAATGATAAATCCTCCAAGTGAATCATAGTCTTCGGATTCCAGTTTTGTATGGAGTTCATCATTCAAATCATCTAAATTGGTAGAACCTTCTACAACGTATTCAAATCTGTTGATTTCTTTAAAGTCATCTTCTTCATTTTCATCGTATTCATCACGGATCTCTCCGACAATCTCTTCCAGTAAGTCTTCTAACGTGATCAGACCGGCTGTTTCACCGTACTCGTCTAACACGATTGCGATATTAAAGGAAGCTTCACGCATTTCTACGAGAAGTTCGGAAATACTCTTATATTCATAAGTGAAATAAGCTTCTCGAAGAATATCGCGAATATGAAATTCTTTTTTATTATCAAATAGAAGTAAATCCTTCATGTTGATCGTTCCGATTACATTGTCGGTTGTTTCTTCGTAAACCGGAAGTCGGGTGAATTTATCTTCACGGAAAATATTTATCAATTCTTCGTATGTGCTGTTTACATCGGCAAATGTCATATGAACTCTTGGAACCATGACATCTTTTGCTTTCGCATCTCCCATATCAAACACATTATAGATCATTTCTTTTTCTTCGGATTCGATGACTCCGTCTTCGTGGCTGACGTCTACGATCGTACGAAGTTCACTCTCTGTCATGGCATCCGGTTTGGCATTTGGATCCACACGGAGAATAAAAAGAACGACTCTTGAAAGACTGTTTACAATGAAAATAAACGGTGTTGTAATTTTCATGAGAAAAGCAATCGGATAAGCATACATGAGAGCAAGTTTTTCCGAATGGATTGTTGCAAGAGTCTTTGGAGAAATCTCACCAAAAATCAAAATTAATAAAGTAATAATTCCGGTTGCAGCAGCGACTGCGGAACCACCAAACATATAAGCAATACTTGTTGTGATGGATGAGGCAGACAGATTGACAATGTTATTACCAATCAAAATGGCGCTCAACATTTTGCCGGAATCTTCGGTGATGACAATCACCTTTTTTGCACGTTTGTTGCCTTCTTCTGCTAAAGAACGCATTCGGATTTTGTTGACGGTTGTCAGCGATGTTTCCGCTGAAGAGAAAAATCCGGAAAAAAATAGTAAAATGATTAAAATAATAATCTGCGTGGCGACACTCGAGTCCACTTGTTTATTCACTCCTTCTTGTTAATAGAATAAAAATAGTTAACATTTTCAATATACCGTATTTTCAAGGAATTTGCAAGAGTACATTGCATATGTTATTATATTAGTGTATGATGTACGAGAATAACAGAAAATAGGAGAATAAGATGCAGAGAGAATTTTATGATCGATTGATAGATATATTAGGGCCGGAAGCGGTTCTTGTTGATGAACCGATGAAAAAGCATACGACATTTCGTATTGGGGGACCGGCAGATTATTATGTTCTTCCAAAGACTATAGAGGAAGTGAAAAAAGTAACAACATTGTGCAAAGAGACGGAGATTCCGTATTATGTACTTGGAAATGGAAGCAACCTTCTTGTCAGTGATGAAGGATATCGAGGAGTGATCATTCAGCTTTATCGGAATATGAATCAGATCGAAGTGGAAGGTACAACGATTCGAGCTCAAGTAGGAGCGCTCCTTTCTCAGATTGCAGGCGAAGCGCTTAGACATAGTTTGACTGGATTTGAATTCGCGGCAGGAATTCCGGGAACATTAGGAGGAGCTGTTGTGATGAATGCCGGGGCATATGGCGGAGAGATGAAAGATGTGCTGCAGGAAGTCACAGCGCTTTCTAAAGAGGGCGAAGTAAAGGTATTAACAAGAGAAGAATTAGATCTCGGATATCGAACAAGTGTGATCGGAAGAGAAGGATACATTGCGTTAGAGGCAGTCATCGCATTAAAAGATGGACAGGAAGACGAGATTCGGTCTACTATGGAGGATTTGAAAGAACGTAGAACGACAAAGCAGCCGTTAGAGTATCCAAGCGCCGGAAGTACATTCAAACGTCCGGAAGGATATTTTGCAGGAAAATTGATTCAAGATACCGGACTTCGCGGATTTTCCGTAGGAGGAGCACAAGTATCCGAGAAACATTGCGGATTTGTGATCAACAAGGATAATGCAACTGCAAAAGATGTGATTGAATTGATGAGAGAGGTTTCGGATCGAGTGGAGGCAAAATTTGGCGTTCCGCTTGAACCGGAGGTGAAAAAACTGGGGGATTTCTAAGATGAGATTTGTAATTGTAACCGGAATGTCCGGTGCAGGGAAAAGTACAGCGCTTAAAATGTTGGAAGATGTAGGATATTTTTGTATTGATAATCTTCCTTTGGCATTACTTCCAAAGCTTGTGGAGATACTAAGAGTTCCAAGTACGGAATTTAACAAAGTTGCGCTTGGAATTGATATTCGAGGCGGACAGAATTTTACTGATCTGGAAGAGATGCTGAAAGATGTTTCGTATGAGATGCTGTTTCTTGATTCCGGAGATTCGGTGCTTGTAAAACGTTACAAAGAGACTCGAAGAACCCATCCTCTTGCGAATGAGGGAAATATTTGGGAAGGACTTGAGAAAGAAAGACGAGTGTTGGAACCAATCAAAAAAAATGCAGATTATATAATCGATACGAGTCTTCTTCTCACAAGAGAACTGAAACGAGAATTACAGAAAATCTTTGTGGATAGTCAGGAATATAAGAATTTATATCTTACTGTAGTATCTTTTGGGTTTAAATATGGCATTCCGAATGATGCAGACCTTGTATTTGACGTAAGATTTTTGCCGAATCCTTACTATATTGAAGAGCTTCGTCCAAAGACGGGAAATGATCCAGAGATTCAAGAATATGTAATGAATAATGGAAAGGCAGAAGAGTTTTTGGACAAACTTCAAGATATGTTGGAGTTTTTAGTTCCACAGTATATTGCAGAGGGAAAACATCAGTTGGTAATCGCAATTGGCTGTACCGGTGGGAAGCATCGCTCGGTAACTTTGGCAAATGCACTATATCATTATTTTGAAAAATCCAATGAATATGGTGTGCGTATAGAGCATCGAGATATTGAAAAAGATGCGAAGCGAAAAGCAGAATAGAGGGATGGCATGTCATTTTCAGGAGAAGTAAAAGAAGAATTAGGGCTGCAGATCAGCTCGGCGCGCCATTGTCAGATTGCGGAAATGGCCGCTTTTATCAGCATGTGTGGAAGTGTTATGATTGACAGTAATGAACGATATTCGGTTAAAATCCATACAGAAAACCTGATTGTTGCAAGAAAGTGCTTTACATTATTGCAAAAAACATTTAATATAAGAACTGAAATTTCAATCCGAAGGAATCTTTCGAAGCAGAGTACATCGTATTGGCTGCTTGTGAAGAATCATGAGGAAGCACTCCGGCTTCTTCAAGCGACAAAGCTTTTGACTCGGGAGGGGGATGTTCAAGAGGAACTTTCTCTTGTTAGGAATACGGTCGTACAACAGTATTGTTGCAAGAGAGCGTTTATCAAAGGAGCGTTTCTCGTGTCAGGATCAATTAGCGATCCGGAGAAGTCTTATCACTATGAAATTGTCTGTTCTGCAAAAGGAAAAGCAGAGCAGCTCCAAAAGATTATGAATAGCTTTGAGATTGATGCGAAGGTTATATTGCGGAAGAGATCTTATGTAGTCTATGTAAAAGAGGGAGCACAGATATCTGATTTGCTGAATATTATGGAAGCGCATGTTGCTCTTATGAAGTTTGAAAATATCCGTATATTGAAGGATATGAGAAATGCCGTGAACCGAAAGGTGAATTGTGAAACGGCAAACATCAATAAAACTGTGTCGGCTGCTGTGAAACAGGTAGAAGATATTCACTATATCCGTGATACCATCGGGTTGGAGAACCTGTCAGAGGCATTATATGACGTGGCTCTAACAAGGTTATCATATCCAGAAGCAACATTAAAAGAATTAGGGGATTTACTAACGCCGCCTGTCGGGAAATCGGGGGTAAATCACCGGCTGAGAAAATTAGGCGAGATTGCCGATAAGCTCAGACAAAACAAGGAGGTACATTATGATTAGACAGACAGTTACGATTCAGGCAGAAGAAGGAATTGGAGCAAGAGTTACAGCAAAGATTGTGCAGATTGCAAATGAATTTAACAGTCGGGTGTTTATTGAAATTGGAACAAAGAAAATCAATGCAAAAAGTATTATGGGAATGATGAGTCTTCAACTTTCCACAGGAGACAGTCTCGTAGTTGCAGCAGAAGGTAATGATGAGGAAAAAGCTGTTGAGAAGATGAAAGACCTTTTGATGTTAGGCGAATAGCAATCGCGTATAGATAAAAAGAATGTGCTTCGCACATTCTTTTTCGCATTATAGAATCAGGCAGAAAGGAGAACCGAAATGAAAAAATTACTATTCATTTACAATCCAAATGCAGGGAAAGGGTTGTTAAAACCAAAGCTTTCTGACATTCTGGATATTTTTGTAAAAGCAGGCTATGAGGTTACAGTATATCCGACACAAAAATATAGAGATGGATATCGTAAAGTTGCAAGATTTGAGGGAGATTATGATCTGCTTGTATGCAGCGGAGGTGACGGAACATTAGATGAAGTCGTGACCGGTATGATGCAAAGAGAGGATAGAATTCCAATCGGATACATTCCAACCGGAACTACCAATGATTTTGCGAACAGTCTTCATATTCCGAAGGATCTGCTAAAAGCTGCAGATGTGGCGGTGAATGGAGAACCTTTTGCATGTGATGTGGGACGTTTTAACAAAGACATCTTCGTATATATTGCTGCGTTTGGACTATTTACAGATGTTTCCTATCAGACAAAACAGGAGATTAAGAATGTATTAGGGCATTTGGCTTATGTCTTGGAAGGAACAAAGCGATTGTTTGGAATTCCGTCATATCACATCAAAGTAACACATGATGGGGAAGTAATTGAAGATGAATTTGTATTTGGAATGGTAACAAACTCCAAATCTGTTGGAGGATTCCGTAATATGATCGGAAAGAACGTGGTGTTTGATGATGGAGAATTTGAGGCGACTTTGATCAAATTCCCGAAGAATCCATTGGAATTGAACGACATTATTCTTTCCATTGCTACAGGACAACAGGATTCAAAATATATGTATTCTTTCAAAGCGAAAGAAGTATTTTTCGAGTCATTGGAAGAAATTCCATGGACGTTGGATGGAGAATTCGGGGGTGAGCATGATTATGTTCATATAAAAAATGAACGCCAAAGTTTGGAAATCATGATTGACCCGGAGAATAAATCGACGCTGATGTATGAGGCGGCGGAAATCTTACTTGAGGAGGAAGAAACAAGATAATCATGGAAAAGAGAGAAAAGTTTTCATCAAGACTAGGATTCATCCTGATTTCAGCAGGATGTGCGATCGGACTTGGTAATGTGTGGAGATTTCCATATATTACAGGTCAATACGGAGGGGGAGCCTTTGTGCTCATCTATCTGTTCTTTTTACTAACATTGGGGTTGCCGATCATGGTTGTAGAATTTGCAATCGGAAGAGCAAGTCAGAAAAGTATCGGCTATGCTTATGAGCAGTTGGAACCGGCAGGAAGCAAGTGGCACATTCACAAATACTTTGCAATTGCAGGAAACTACCTGTTGATGATGTTTTACACAACGGTAGGCGGTTGGATGCTGGCATATTTCTTTAAGATGGCAAAAGGCGAATTTGTAGGAACCAATGCCGAACAGGTATCAGAGATATTCGGAGCGCTCACAACGAATCGAAATGAAATGATCTTCTGGATGCTGATCATCTCTGTGATGGGACTTGTAGTGTGTTCCTTTGGATTACAAAAAGGTGTGGAAAGAATTACGAAAGTAATGATGGTCAGTCTTCTTCTGATCATGTTTGTATTGGTGATCCGCGCTGTTTCCCTTCCAAATGCTATGAAAGGGCTTGAATTCTACTTAAAACCGGATTTTGGCAAGATGAAAGAAGCCGGAATCGGAACAACTGTATTTGCGGCGATGGGACAATCCTTTTTCACATTGAGTCTCGGTATCGGTGCGCTTGCAATATTTGGAAGTTATATCGATAAAGAAAGAACGCTTATGGGTGAAGCAGTCAGCGTTACAATTTTGGATACGTTTGTTGCAACGACAGCAGGATTAATTATTTTCCCGGCATGTTTTGCGTTTGGAATCAATCCAGGAGAAGGTCCTGGTCTTGTATTTGTCACACTTCCAAATGTATTTAACGAGATGGCAGGTGGAAGAATTTGGGGAAGCTTATTCTTCTTATTTATGACATTCGCTGCATTTTCCACGATCATTGCGGTGTTTCAAAATATCATCGCATGCTTCCAGGATATGTTCGGATGGGAATTGAAAAAATCCTTGTTGATCAATGGAATTGCACTGATCGTTCTTGGACTTCCTTGTGTGTTAGGAATGACAGATTGGGCATCCTTCACGATTGGCGGTAAAAATATCATGGACATTGAAGATTTCCTTGTGAGCAATAATCTGCTTCCGTTGGGATCGTTGGTATTCCTTCTTTTTTGTGTTACAAGATACGGATGGGGATGGGATCACTTTATGAAAGAGGCCAATGCAGGAAAAGGAATGAAGTTCCCGGGTGGCAAAGTAATGAGATTCTATCTGACATTTATTTTACCATTGATTGTGCTTTACATTTTTGTTCAGGGCTATTGGGTGATGTTGAAATAAAAAAATAAAAATAATGTTGAAATAAAAAAATAAAAATAATGCTTGCATTTATAGGGGAGCTATGGTATATTAAATGAGTACGGTTCATGGCTCCCTGGTCAAGCGGTCAAGACGCTAGCCTCTCACGCTGGAATCAGGGGTTCGATTCCCCTGGGAGTCATA
>Scrappy_p2__coassemble_536_pt1 | contig 62528 bp, 56 predicted proteins | sample Scrappy_p2__metabat2_high_PE_016 | metagenome-assembled genome bin Scrappy_p2 | reverse complement strand
GATTAACATAGTGTTCCTGCTTGCGTTGGCATTGTTATTATCCAGCGTATGTGTGGGAATTTATGTGCGAAAAAACATGTCAAACGTGGTTTTGGATAAGTATGAGTTCATGACAGAAAAAATGGGAATTACTCTTGACAGCTTGTATAAGAAAAGTGAGGAGATTACTGCCGAATGCATTACTGACAAAAATGTTCAAAAAAGCCTGCAAAAGGCAGAACTAGAGCCGGGAGAAAAAAATGCCCTGAGTAAGTATTTTGCTTATACAGATTTAGATTATGTGTCAGAGTACTGTTATGTCGATAATAAAGAAAATGTTTATACAAAATCATATTCGGATCTTTCATACAAAGATTTTAAAAAGAGTGGAATCGAGAAAAAGCTTTTATCAAATTATGCCAAGACTCAATGGTTCTTCCAGGAAGATACATTGTTCCATACGGGCAAGGCAGAACTGTTTATCGGACGTAATGTACGCAGTATGGAGGATGTACTTGATCGAGGGATGCTGTTTTTTAAAATGGATGAGAAGTATCTAGGAAGTATCATAGAAGAACAGAAAGAAATAGAAGATATCGTCGTCGGAGTTGTTGATGACAAAGGTCACCTTTGTATGCAATACGCACCGGAGTCATTTGTGCTGAATGAGAAGGATGAAGAAAAAATAACCGGATTATTTAAATACAAAGGGGCAGGAATGATTCTAGTGAGGGAACGGCTAAGCAACGGAATGCTGCAGGCATATCGTCAGAAGGAAAGCGGTTTTATCATATTTACATTGGTGCCGAATGCAGTGCTAAACCGAGGAACAACGGAAATTGTTCTTGTATTATTGGTGATTTATCTGATCGTGATCCTGAGTGCAATGGAAATAAGCTTTTATATTTCAAAAGAATTTACAAAGCCGATTTTAATGCTCAGTAAAGAAATGGAGCAGTTTGACGGAAATGATTTTTCTCATACAGTAAAAATAGAGACGAATACAGAATTGGACATAATAGGAAATTCTTACAATGAGATGCTTCGGAATATTGAAAATCTCCTGAATGAAATTAAAAAACAGGAGAAGGAGCTCCGAACAAGTGAACTGAATATGCTCATCAATCAGATTAAGCCTCATTTTTTATATAATACATTAGACACTATTTATATGCTGGCAAGGATCAACGGAGAAAAAACAACTATGAGGATGATTCAATCATTGTCAACATATCTGCGGCTGTCGTTAAGTAAAGGGAAAGACATTGTGACGGTAGGGGATGAGTTGGAAAATGTACAAAGCTATATGGAGATTCTGCAGATTCGCAATAGTGGTTTATTTTCTTACGAAATAGATTGTCAGGTGGAAAAAAACGAAAGATGGGTTCTGAAACTCATTTTACAGCCATTAGTAGAGAATGCGATAAAATATGGTTTTGCTGATATGGAGGAAGGAGGCATCATTGGGATAGAGGTGAAGGAAGTATCAGGGAAATTGACTTTTACAGTCTACAATAACGGAAATCCCATGAACCAGACAATGGTTGATAAAATTAATTTATTGTCAGATGTGCCCGTAGTAGAACTGAAAAACGTATTTCCAGATAAGAAGCATGGATATGGAGTAGTAAATATTATTACAAGGCTTCGCTTAAAATATGGCGACGAAGTTAAATTTTACTATGAAATTGAATCATGTGGAACAAGGTGTATTATACAGTTGCCGGAAAGTGGGAAAGAGAATGATGAAATATAAAAAAGTCTTTGTAATATTTATTAGTATAATGTTTTCTCTGGGTCTGGCGGGGTGTTCCAATCAAGAGGATGCAGAACGCACGGAGTATACCGAAGAAGTAAAGATTCCGATGCTTCTGACCATTGACCTGAGTACGGGAAATAAAAATGAGGAGGACGTGATTACTGCGTTCAATGAAGAATATAAAGGCAGGTATCAGATAGATGTAGAGTGGGCGCTTCAGACAGAAGAAGAATATCGTACCAATCTGAAAAGATTGAATGTGACGGATGAACTTCCGGCAATCATTACAGATCTACGCCTGCTTCCATCTTTTTATCAGCTCATGTTACAAGATGAGCGGATCGAAGATCTGTCATCGGTGATCAATAAAGATGAGGAATGGAAAAAGATGATCGAGCCTGCGGTGCTTGAGGCTTGTACAGAGTCTGATGGAAGTATCTATCTTGCTCCGCTTAGCACTGCCTTCTATTCATGCTCCGGCGTATTTTGGAATGAGCAGTTTTTCCGCAAGGCAGGTATAAAAGCATTCCCGCAAACATGGGAAGAGTTTTGGGAGTGTTGCGACAAATTGCAAAATAGCGGAATTACGCCGCTTGCTTTACATACGGAAGGGACTGCGTGGGCGCCGATGCTCCTTGCGACAGCCGAACTGGCAGATTCAGAGGAGGGGGCGCAGTTTATGGACGCATTGTATCCCGACAGCTATCAAAATGAAAATGGCTTGCAGTTGGCAGGCACTCTGAAAAAGTTATTTCAGTATACGACGGAAAACGCAATGTACAATGACTTTGATGTCGCCTATGAAAATTTTGTGTCAGGGAAAGTGGCTATGATACCCAACGGATATTGGATGATAGACCAGATACCTGAAAGTATGGAAAGTAGTGTTCGTTTTTCGCCGTTTCCGGGAAATAAACTTATCTCTTCTCCGGAAACTTTCGGCTGGGGAGTCGTGTCAGGCTATAGCGAGAAAGTAAAAAAAGCGGCAGTTGTTTTCCTGAAATATCGTACGGCTTTTAATCTCAAACAGAAGGAAGAACTTTTAGAAGCAGGGCCTCTGAATCATTCTCAACTGTTGAATGATTATATTAAAGCTTATACGGAAAATCCGCAGATTGTTCCAAACTATCAGGTGAAATGGAAATCCGCTCTGCAGGAAAAAACACTAGGAGAGATCATTCCTAAATTAGCGAAAGATCAAATGACAGAGGAAGAGTTTGTCAGAAGGGCAGACGAAAGTATTCAGCAATGTGAGAATGAAAAATAGTATATTTTTTGGTATTTAGAGTTGGATAATTATTATAGCATTTTTTTTAATTTTGATAATATTATACTAACAGTTGAAGAACAAGATTGTTCAAAGAAAGGTAGGGAAAATTATGAAAATGAAAAAAATGCTGGCTGTTATAATGACGGCTGTAGTAGCTACTGGTATGCTTGCTGGTTGTGGTAGCGCTTCCGATGAAAAAACGGGCGGAAAAGAAGCGGACGGAAAGGTTTACTATTTAAATTTTAAGCCAGAAGCAGATGAGTATTGGCAGGAACTGGCAGAAGATTATACAGAAGAAACAGGGGTTCCGGTTACTGTATTGACAGCAGCTTCCGGTGAGTATGAAAAAACACTGAAATCAGAGATGGCAAAAACAGATGCGCCTACATTGTTCCAGGTGAATGGGCCGGTTGGATTACAGGGCTGGAAAGATTATTGCTATGATTTGAAAGATTCTGATATCGCTAAAGAGCTTACGAATGATAGTTTTGCATTGATGGATGGCGATAAAATGGCTGGAATCGCATATGTAATTGAAAATTACGGTATTATATATAATAAAGAACTGTTGAAAAAGGCAGGATATTCAGAAGAAGATATTACAAATTTTGATAGTTTGAAAAAGGTCGTAGAGGATATTACAGCTCGTAAAGATGAACTTGGATTTTCAGCATTTACTTCTGCTGGAATGGACGGATCTTCTGATTGGAGATTTAAAACACATTTAGCAAATCTTCCGATTTATTATGAATATAAAGACGAAGGAATAAACAACACAGAGGCAATCAAGGGAACTTATCTTGATAATTATCGCCAGATTTGGGATCTCTATATCAATAATGCAACATGTAAGCCGACAGAAATTTCAACGAAAACTGCAGATGATGCTACAGCAGAGTTTGTTACAGAAGAAGCAGTATTCTATCAAAACGGAACATGGGAATACAATAATGTAGTTGATCTGGGTGATGAGAATCTTGGAATGCTTCCGATTTATATTGGCGTGGAAGGTGAAGATGAACAGGGTGTCTGCACCGGAACAGAAAATTATTGGTGTGTAAACGCAAAAGCATCGGAAGAGGATATTCAGGCAACATTAGATTTCATGAATTGGTGTGTAACATCAGAAACAGGTGTGGAATCTATGTGTAAAGATATGGGATTTGTAATTCCGTTTAATGCAAATCTTGAATCTGAAAATGTACTTGTAAATGAAGCAAATAAGTATCTGGATGAAGGAAAAACACCTGTGTCATGGAACTTCTCAACAATGCCTTCAGAAGAATGGAAAAATGGTGTTGGATCTGCTCTTACAGCATATGCGGCTGATCAGACAGATGCCAATTGGGAGAAAGTGGTTACTGCTTTTGTAGACGGATGGGCAACAGAGGCAGCAGCGGCAAAATAAAAGAGGACAAACATAATGAAACGGCGAGGCGGTTTTAAAGTCTTCGCCGTTTTTTAAGGAGGATATAAAAATGGAAAAATCTATGAAACGATATATGCCGATTTTTGTATTTCCAACGTTTTTTGCATTTATACTTGGATTTATTATTCCGTTCATCTTAGGAGTTGGATTGTCATTTTGTAAGTTTACAACTGTAACAGATGCAAAATTTATCGGTTTTTCAAATTATGTGGAAGCTTTAAAAGACACTGTATTTAGACATTCGTTCTGGTATACAACGCTGTTTGCTGTTACCTCATTAATTGTGATCAATATCCTTGCTTTTGCACTTGCGATGGCATTGACACAAAAAATTCGAGGAACCAATATTTTCCGTACCATATTCTTTATGCCGAATCTGATTGGTGGAATTGTGCTTGGCTATATATGGCAATTGATTTTTAATGGTATTCTTGCGAAGTATGAAACAGCGCTTGCGTTAAATGAATGGTATGGATTCTGGGGCTTGATTATACTTGTGAGCTGGCAGCAGATTGGATATATGATGATCATTTACATAGCAGGTCTGCAATCAATCCCGGGGGATGTAATAGAGGCTGCTGAGATTGATGGGGCAAATCGGTTCCAGAGACTGTGGAAAGTTACGATTCCTATGATGATGCCGTCTATAACAATCTGTATATTCCTGTCTATCACAAACGGATTTAAGCTGTTTGACCAAAACCTGTCATTGACAGCAGGTGAACCATCTAAAATGTCAGAGATGATGGCTCTTAACATATTCAATACCTTTTATGGACGTACCGGATGGGAAGGTGTAGGACAGGCGAAAGCAGTATTATTTTTCATACTTGTGGTAGCAATTGGCATAATTCAATTGCGGATGACACGTTCAAAGGAGGTTCAGCAATAAATGAAAACGAAAAAAGGTATTTTTAGCTGGATAGGCACAGGCGCATTTACGATTATAGGTATTGTATATATTTTACCTATCTTAATTGTGCTCCTGAATTCATTTAAGAAGAAAGTTTATATCAACAAAGAGCCTTTCCAAATTCCTTCAGGAAAGACATTTGTAAGTATTGAAAATTATATATCTGCGATTGACAAATATGATCTTCTAAGTGCGGTTGGGTGGACAGTTTTTATTACAGTTGGATCCGTGCTCGTAATCTTGGTATGTACATCGATGTGTGCTTGGTATATTACAAGGGTTACGACAACATTTACGAAATTGTTTTATCTCCTATGTGTATTTTCAATGGTAGTCCCATTTCAAATGGTCATGTTTACACTTTCATTGGTTGCTGACCGTACAGGACTGCGTACTCCATGGGGAATTATCATTATTTATTTGGGATTTGGAGCAGGACTTGCTGTGTTTATGTTCTGCGGATTTGTAAAATCGATTCCATTGGAAATCGAAGAAGCTGCTATGATTGACGGGTGTACTCCGCTTCGTACATTTTTTAGCGTAGTGCTTCCGATCATGAAACCAACCTATATATCCGTGGGAATTTTAGAAACTATGTGGATTTGGAATGACTTCTTGCTTCCGTATTTAGTATTGGATTTAAACAAATACAGGACTATTTCGATTGCAATCCAATATATGAAAGGAAGCTATGGACGCGTAGACATGGGAGCGGTTATGGCGGCTTTGATTTTGGCAGTGATACCGGTAATTATTTTTTATCTGTCCTGTCAGAAATATATTATTAAAGGTGTGGCAGCAGGTGCAGTAAAAGGATAAAAATTATAGGAAAGGCTAGAAGTAAAAGATGAATATAAATATTGAGCAACAATTGAAAGCTGTTTTGGGTAAATCTCTTGATGAAGCCTCTAAAGAAGAAATATATGTAGCATTGTTAAACTTTACAAAAAGACAATTACAACAAATAAAAAGAAATAGTGGAGATAGAAAATTATATTATATTTCTGCTGAATTTCTTGTTGGAAAACTGTTATCCAATAATTTGATTAATCTGGGCATTTTTGAAGATGTAAGGGAAGTTCTGAAAAATCATGGTCACAGCCTGACGGAGATAGAAGGAATTGAAATAGAACCATCTTTGGGTAATGGAGGTCTCGGACGTTTAGCGGCGTGTTTTTTGGATTCTATTGCTACGTTGGGACTTCATGGTGACGGTGTGGGATTGAATTACCATGATGGTCTCTTTATGCAGAAATTTAAGGATCATAAGCAAAGGGAAGAAAAAAATCCGTGGATCACAGACGAAAGCTGGCTGACAAAGACAGATGTGAGCTTTGAAGTGCCGTTTAAAGATTTTACATTGAAATCTACAATGTATGACATTGATGTTCCGGGCTACAATAGTGGATGCAATAAGCTGCACCTGTTTGATCTGGACAGTGTGGACGAGTCAATCATTTACGATGGCATCCAGTTTGACAAAAATGATATCCCAAAGAACCTTACACTGTTCCTCTATCCGGATGACAGCGATGAGGCGGGAAAGCTTTTGCGAATATATCAGCAGTATTTTATGGTGAGCAATGCGGCACAACTCATTATAAAAGAAGCGGAGGACAGAGGGGTAGATCTCTATCATCTGCATGAGCATGTATGCATCCAAATCAACGATACACATCCGACAATGGTGATACCGGAGCTTATCCGCATCCTGACAGAGGAGAAGAACTTTAACATTGACACGGCTGTGGATGTTGTGAGCAAATCATGTGCATATACAAATCACACAATTCTTGCGGAAGCATTGGAAAAATGGCCGATCAGTTATCTGGAGAAAGTGGTTCCGCATCTGATGCCGATTATCCGCGATCTGGACAGAAGAGTGAGAAGAGATTTCCACGACGAGAGAGTTTACATTATTGATAACATGGACAGAGTACACATGGCACATATTGATATCCACTTCGGATATGCTGTGAATGGTGTTGCAGCTCTTCATACAGAAATCCTTAAAAAGTCAGAACTGAAACCATTTTATGACATCTATCCGCAGAAATTCAACAACAAGACAAACGGAATCACATTCCGCAGATGGCTTGTACATTGCAACCATGATCTGGCAGAGTATATCAAAGAACTGATCGGACCGGGATATATGGAAAATGCAGAGGAGCTGGAAAAACTCCTGCAGTACAAAGATGACGTAAAAGTGCTGGAAAAAATCAGAGAGATCAAGGTAAACGCTAAGAAAGAACTGAAAAATTATCTGAAAATGACACAGAATGTGGATATTGATGAAAATGCAGTATTTGATATCCAGATCAAACGTCTGCATGAATATAAGAGACAGCAGATGAATGCGTTATATGCAATCTGGAAATACAAAGAGATCAAAAAAGGTAATCTGCCGAAGAGACCTCTTACAATGATCTTTGGGGCAAAGGCAGCGCCGGCTTATACGATTGCAAAAGACATCATTCATCTTATCCTCTGCCTGCAGCAGCTTATTAATAATGATCCGGAAGTGAGTCCGTACTTAAAGATTGTCATGGTAGAGAATTACAATGTGACAAAGGCAGAAAAACTGATTCCATCCTGTGATATATCTGAGCAGATTTCATTGGCTTCAAAAGAGGCTTCTGGGACAGGAAACATGAAATTCATGCTGAATGGAGCTGTGACACTTGGAACAGAGGACGGAGCGAATGTGGAGATTCATCAGCTTGTGGGGGATGATAATATTTATATTTTTGGTGAGAGATCTGAAAAAATCATCAAATTGTATGAAACTGGAGAATACTGTGCTGCAGATATTTATGACAATGATCCAATGGTAGAGGAATTGGTGGACTTTATTATAAGCAAGGAACTGATACGTATCGGAGATCCGATTAATTTAGGACGTTTGTACAAGGAAATTGTAGAAAAAGACTGGTTCATGGCGTTGCTTGATGTAAAGGACTATATTCAGACAAAAGAGCAAATGCTGAAAGATTACGAAGATAGGAATGGCTGGACAAAGAAAATGCTGGTGAATATTGCGAAAGCAGGTTTCTTCTCTTCTGACAGAACAATTGCAGAGTATAATCAAGATATCTGGCACTTATAAAGTAAGGAGATCGTAACATGAGAAAGACAGGGATTTTGATGCCGTTGTCCGCCCTCCCGTCACGTACGGGGATCGGAGAGCTGGGCGAATTTGCATATCGTTGGATTGAAATATTGAAAAACAATGGAGTGAAGATTTGGCAGTTGTTGCCTTTGAATCCGGTTGGATATGGGAACTCCCCATATCAACCGTATTCTTCCTGTGCAGGGGATGAATTGTACATTAGCCTGGATCTTCTGAAGGAGTCAGGGCTTTTGGAAGAGACGCTCCCTTCTTTCAGAGAGCATAAGGTGCGTGTGGATTATGAAGAGGTACGCGCGTTCAAAGCCCCTTATCTGCGGCAGGCTTACCAAGCGTTTCAAAAAAGGAACGGAACAGATGCAGACGAATACAAAGAATTTGTTTCTATGGAATGGGTATATGAATATGGTGTGTTTAAAGCTATGAAAGCTTCCAATGGTGGTTCGTGCTGGAATGAATGGAGTAAGGAAGAAAAAGATTGGCCAAAGACCAGAACGCCTCTTCCAAAGGAGATTGAGGAAGAAGCAGCATACCAGATGTTTTTGCAGTATATCTTCTATATCCAATGGATGAAGGTGAAAGATGTAGCGAATCGGTCTGGCATTCAGATTATGGGGGATGTACCTTTTTATGTGGGTGTGGACTCTGTAGATGTATGGGCAGGAAAAGATAACTTTCTTCTGGATGCGGACGGACATCCCACTTTTATTGCAGGGGTACCTCCTGATTATTTCAGCTCGACTGGTCAGCGCTGGGGCAACCCGATCTATGATTGGGAGTATATGGCAAAGAACGGTTACCAATTCTGGGTGCATCGAATTGGATACAGCAGTAAGTTATTTGATATTATCAGAATTGATCATTTCCGCGCATTTGATACATATTGGAAGATTCCGGCAAGTTGTCCTACAGCGGTGGAAGGTCAGTGGATTGAGGCACCGGGATACCAGGTTATCGATACTTTGAAAGAAAAGATACCAGGCGTGAATCTGGTAGCTGAAGATTTGGGTGATCTGCGTCCGGAAGTTCTTACATTAAGGGATCACTATCATTTAAAAGGTATGAAGATTCTCGTATTCGATATCGATCCAAAAGGGAAATATGCATACGACTGTTCCGATGATGTAGAAAATATCATTATTTATACGGGGACGCATGATAATGATACTTTGATGGAATGGTACAAAGGACTTTCGTGCAGGGAGCAGAGTAAGGTGCGTAGATTTCTGAAAAGAAAAGGGTTTGGCCAGGGAAGTGTTAAGGACAGACTGATTGCTTATACATTGAAGAGTCGTGCGGAGTATGCAATCCTGCCGGCAGCAGATTTTTTGGGGCAAGGCAGAGAAGGTCATATCAATACGCCGGGAACGGTAGGAAGCCCTAATTGGGAATGGCGGATGCCCGAATTTGAAAAAATTCAAAAAGAATTGCAAAAATATAAAAAAATAATTATGTTCCGCTAAAGAAAGTGAACCCCCGGAGTCGTGACTTCCGGGGGATTTCACGTTGTTGGTTACTTTCATTGAATCGGACGACGCTAAGATAATAAAAGTAAGAACAAATTTCAAATTTTCTCTGACATGCGTTGTTCACAAAAGAGACATATTTATCCGTTATAATAAAGGCAACTATCAGAATATGAGGTGAAGCGTATGGATCGATTAAAAATATTAGTAGTGGATGATGAAAGCAGAATGCGAAAGCTTGTAAAGGATTTTTTGGAACGGGAAGGTTTTCGTGTGCTGGAAGCCGGAGACGGGATGGAAGCCATGGAGCGTTTCTATGAAGAGAATGACATTGCGCTCGTTATCCTGGATGTGATGATGCCGAAGATGGATGGATGGCAAGTGTGCAGAGAGATACGACAGACTTCGAAGGTGCCGATCATTATGCTGACTGCAAGGTCGGATGAGCGTGATGAACTGCAAGGATTTGAACTTGGAGTGGATGAATACATTTCCAAACCATTTAGTCCCAAAATTCTTGTGGCGCGTGTATCGGCAATATTGAGGAGAACGAATGCATTGTATGCGGAGGAACAACTGATAGCAGGCGGCATTGTAATCGATAAGGCGGCGCATATGGTGACGATCGACGGAGAAGCGGTAGATTTAAGTTACAAAGAGTTTGAACTGTTGTCTTATTTTCTGGAAAATCAAGGCATCGCCCTTTCCAGAGAAAAGATTTTGAACAGCGTATGGAATTATGATTATTTTGGAGATGCAAGAACCATTGATACTCATGTGAAAAAGCTTCGGAGTAAAATGGGAGAAAAAGGTGATTACATTAAAACCATCTGGGGAATGGGATATAAGTTCGAGGTATCATAATGAAATATTCAATAAAAAAGCAGATGTTATCGCTGTTTATCGGGATGCTGGGGTTCATTCTTGTGGCGGTGTTTATTGCCAATGGGAATTTCCTTGAAAAATATTACATTCATAATAAGGAGCAGGTACTGACGCAGATTTATACAACGTTGGATACGCTTTTGTCAGAGGATGAGCAGATAGATTCGGAGAAACTAAATGAAGCCTTGGGGCCGATAGCAGAGAAAAGCAATGTGGCATTGATTGTTACGGATGTTTCCGGACAGGCCCGGATCCGGATGCGTACGGATATTGAAAATGAGGAGTTAAAAGTCCGACTGATCGGATACCGGATGAATATAAATCAGAAGAATAGTGAGCTGTTGTCCGGAGGAAATAACTATGAATTTTGGAAGGCCAAGGACCATGTAAATCAGGCGGAGTATCTGGAATTGTGGGGAACATTTGCCAATGGAGATCTCTTCTTGATCCGGAGTCCTTTGGAGAGTATCCGGGAGAGTGTGGGGATCACGAATCGATTCCTTGGATATATTGGCATCTGTGTATTGGCAGTCAGCGTGGTGATCGTATGGTTCTTTTCCAAACGGATCACACAGCCGATTTTAGAATTGACCGATATCTCACAGCGAATGGCCAATCTTGATTTTGATGCAAAATACACGGGCAAATGTGCCAACGAGATAGCGGTCCTCGGGGCAAATTTTAACAAAGTATCGGAGAAGCTGGAACAGATGATTTCGGAGTTGAAAAGCGCCAATAATGAGCTGCAGAAGGATATTGAAAAGAAGGAAAAGCTGGAGCAGATGCGTACGGAATTTCTTGGCAATGTTTCGCATGAATTGAAAACGCCGATCGCTCTGATTCAGGGCTATGCGGAAGGATTGAAAGAAGGAGTCAGCGATGATCCAGAGAGCAGAGCTTTTTATTGCGATGTGATCATGGATGAAGCCAATAAAATGAATCAGATGGTACGGAATCTTCTGACTTTGAATCAATTGGAATTTGGGGATGAAGAGGTAACCTTTGAACGTTTTGACATCGTACAGCTTGTCAAAGGGGTATTGCAGTCTTGCGAGATCCTCATTCAGCAAAAGGGCGTAAACGTTAATTGTGTCATGGCTGAGTCGGTTTCTGTTTGGGGTGATGAGTTTAAAACAGAGCAAGTCATACGAAATTATATCAGTAATGCCTTGAACCATGTGGCCGGAGAAAATATAATTGAGATTAAGATTGTAGAACGAGAAAAGACCGTTCGCGTGTCGGTATTCAATTCCGGTCATCCGATTCCGGAAGAGGATATCCCTCATATATGGGAGAAATTCTATAAAGTGGATAAGGCGCATACGAGAGAATATGGTGGTAACGGAATTGGACTTTCTATTGTAAAAGCGATCATGGAATCCTTCCATAAGGAGTATGGCGTAAAGAATTATGAGAACGGAGTCGAGTTTTACATGGAATTGGATCTTCGATAGAGGAAAGGAATGAGGGCATGATAGCGATTATTGATTATGATGCGGGGAATATAAAAAGTGTAGAAAAAGCTTTGGTTCATCTTGGAGAGCGGCCGGTGATCACATCGGGAGGAGCCGGAACCTTGGAACATTTTTATGAAGCACTAACAGAAGGAAAAGCGGACGCGGCATTGGCGGCATCACTTTTTCACTATAAAGAATTGGAAATCAAGCAAGTAAAAGAATACTTAAAGGAAAAAGGCGTATCTGTACGGCTATAGATAGAAGGAGAAGATTATGGGAGCAATTAATAATGACTGGTTGGACGCATTGCGTGAAGAGTTTCGGAAACCGTACTATGCGCAATTACATAAGAAGGTGTTGGAGGAATATCGAACCCATGTGATTTTTCCGCCGGCAGACGATATTTTTAACGCATTTCATCTGACACCGCTTAGGAATGTGAAGGTTGTAATCTTGGGACAAGATCCGTATCACAATGTAGGACAAGCGCATGGACTTTGTTTTTCTGTAAAGCCGGATGTAGAGATTCCACCGTCTCTTGTGAATATATATAAAGAATTGCAGGATGATATCGGTTGTACGATCCCGAATCATGGATATCTGACAAAGTGGGCAGAACAAGGCGTTCTGATGCTAAATACTGTGCTTACAGTACGTGCGCATCAGGCAAATTCTCATCATGGAATTGGATGGGAAGAGTTTACAGACGCAGCAATCCGTGCGGTAAATGCACAAGACCGGCCGATAGTATATATTCTGTGGGGAAGACCGGCACAGGCAAAAAAAGCGATGTTAAATAATCCAAAACATTTGATATTGGAGGCTCCGCATCCAAGTCCACTTTCTGCATATCGAGGATTTTTTGGAAGTAAGCCTTTTAGTCAGGCAAATGAATTTTTGAAAGCAAATGGGGTAGAACCGATAGATTGGCAAATTGAACCTATATAAAAATGAGTTAGAAAAGAATGTGTTTTTTAATTGGGGACGTAGTAAAATGCAGTTTTACTACGTCCCCAATTAACTTTAATGCGCAAAAGTATTGAACTTTTTGGATTTGTGTGGTACAATTTCTAAAATTGAACTTCTGAATGTTGAAGATGACGAGATTGAACTTTTGGAAGAAATTGAACTTTGGAGGTGCACAGATGTCTAGCGGGAATTTTTCAGACAGATTAAAACAGGCCATGACTGCCTGCGACATGAAGCAGGTAGATTTGATCCGTGTGGCACAAGAGCAAGGAATGAAACTTGGGAAAAGCCATATGAGTCAGTATGTAAGCGGAAAGACAGTTCCGCGAGCGGATGTGATGAGGTTTTTGGCATATGCGCTTGGAGTGACAGAAGAATGGCTTGCGGGGAAAGATGAAAAAAAAGAACCGAAGGCAATGAAAATTCAAGAAAAAAAACCTCATAGGTATGAAATGCAAGAGCAAAAAGAAAATGAAGAAAAACCGGAGGGAAAGATAATGAGAGAATTTAAAAAATCTTCAAAGTTAGATAATGTATTATATGATGTAAGAGGTCCTGTTGTAGAAGAAGCATTGCGTATGGAAGAGGCGGGAACGAATATATTAAAATTGAACATTGGAAATCCGGCTCCATTTGGATTCCGCACACCGGATGAAGTAATCTATGATATGAGCAGACAGCTTTCCGAATGTGAAGGATATTCTGCATCAAAAGGATTGTTTTCCGCAAGAAAAGCAATCATGCAGTACGCGCAGATTAAGAATATTCCGAATGTGTCTATGGATGGAATCTTTACCGGCAATGGAGTGAGCGAGCTTATCAATCTATGTATGTCTGCGCTTTTAGATGATGGTGATGAAATATTGATTCCATCACCGGATTATCCGCTTTGGACGGCATCTGCGACATTGGCAGGAGGAAAACCGGTACATTATATCTGTGATGAACAGTCTGACTGGTATCCGGATATTGAAGATATTAAGAAGAAAGTAAATGCCAGAACAAAAGCAATCGTCATTATCAATCCAAACAATCCGACAGGGGCTTTGTATCCGAAAGAAATTTTGCAGCAGATTGTCGATGTGGCAAGAGAACATCAACTTATTATTTTTTCAGATGAGATCTACGACAGACTTGTAATGGACGGGGAAGAACATGTATCAATTGCTTCTCTTGCTCCGGATTTATTCTGTATAACATTCAGCGGTTTATCCAAATCACATATGATAGCAGGATTTCGTATTGGCTGGATGATTTTAAGTGGTAATAAACGGGTGGCAAAAGATTATATCGAAGGGTTGAATATGCTTTCTAATATGAGGCTTTGTTCTAATGTTCCGGCGCAGTCTATCGTGCAGACTGCTTTGTGGGGACATCAAAGTGTAAATAGCTATACGGTGCCGGGAGGACGAATCTATGAGCAAAGAGAATATATTTACAAAGCGCTAACGGATATTCCGGGAATTACAGCAGTGAAGCCAAAAGCAGCGTTTTATATTTTCCCGAAGATTGATGTGAAAAAGTTCAATATTACAGATGATGTAAAATTTGCCTATGATCTTCTAACAGATAAGAAACTTTTGATCGTACAAGGATCGGGATTTAACTGGGGACAGCCGGATCATTTCCGTGTAGTATACCTTCCTAGAATTGAAGTGTTGGAAGAAGCTGTTGGAAATCTGCGTGATTTCTTAAGTTATTATCGCCAATAGAGAAAAACGAATACAAATTAAAATCAGAAGGGATCGATCACTGAGAGCGTGAGAGGTCCCTTTCGTTTATTACAGATTGAAGAAAGAATGGAAATATTATATATATTTTAATGAGGATTTTTTTGAAAAACTATTGACAAAATCATATGAAAGTGGTTATATGAATATATGAACAGTTATTCATATGTATGGAGGAGTCGATATGAACGAGAAGATAAATCACGAGGAACATAAACACGAAGGATGTACGTGCGGTCATTCCCATCATCACGAACATCATGATAAAGGATGTAGCTGTGGGCATGAACACCACCACGTACATCATGATGAAGGATGCGGCTGTGGGCATGAACATCACCACGAACATCATGATGAAGGATGCGGCTGCGGACATGAACACCACCACGAACATGAGCATAAAGAGCATGAGTTGAAAAGTACGGCGACTCAGAAAACATATATTTTAGAAAATTTAGGGTGTGCCAATTGTGCGGCAAAGATGGAGAAGAAGATTCGAGAACTTCCTGAAGTTGAGGATGCAACGATAACCTATGCTACAAAGCAATTAAAGATTGCGTCTAACCATCAAGAACAGCTGCTTCCTATATTACAGAAAATCTGTGCATCCATAGAATCGGAAGTAGTAGTGAAACCAAAACAAGAAAGTATTCGGGAAATCCGTCAGGAACAGAAAGAAAAGAAAGAAGAACAAAAAGAGAATAGAAGGGAACTTGCAGAGATTGGTTTTGGAGCAGTTTTGTTTGCGGCAGGTTTGTTACTGAAGGAAGAGCAGAGTGTGATTTCTTTTGGAACCTTTGTAATAGCTTATTTCATTCTCGGTAGAAAAATTATATGGACTGCGGTTAAGAATTTGACAAAAGGACGTGTATTTGATGAGAATTTTTTAATGAGTCTAGCTACAATTGCAGCATTTGTAATTGGAGAGTATGCAGAAGCTGTTGGCGTGATGTTGTTTTACCGGGTAGGAGAATGGTTTGAACATCTTGCAGTTGAACGCAGCAGAAATCAGATTATGAATGCCGTGGATATGCGACCAGAAGTTGTCAATAAAGTTCAAGGGGATCAAATTGTTGTGATCCCATCGGAAGATGCGAGGGTAGGAGATCTTTTGCTGGTACGACCAGGGGATAGAATTCCTCTTGATGGTAAAGTAGTTGAAGGAACAAGCCGAATTGACACATCTCCTGTTACAGGAGAACCGGTGCCGGTAAAAGCAGAAATCGGAACGGCAGTTGTGTCTGGATGTGTAAATACGTCTGGAATGTTGAAGATTCGGGTGGAAAAAGCATTGGAAGATTCGATGGTAACAAGAATCTTGAATTCGGTAGAAAATGCAGCAGCAAGTAAGCCGAAGATTGACCGTTTTATTACAAAATTTGCAAGAATCTATACGCCGTTTGTAGTGGTGCTTGCGCTTGGAACAGCCATCATTCCGTCTATTATGACTGGAAATTGGAATCATTGGATCTATACGGCAATTACGTTTCTTGTAATTAGCTGTCCATGCGCATTGGTGTTGAGTGTTCCGCTTGCTTTTTTCTCAGGAATAGGTGCAGGTTCCAGAAAAGGAATTTTATTCAAAGGCGGAGTGGCGCTTGAAGCTTTGAAAGGTGTCAAGGCAATTGTAATGGATAAGACAGGAACCATTACAAAAGGAAACTTTGAAGTACAAAAATGTGTTGCTCTTGGAGTATCCGAAGAGAAGTTATTACGCTTGGCAGCAGATTGTGAGTTGGCATCCACTCATCCGATCGGTCGGAGTATTGTGAAAACAGCGAAAGAAAAGGGGCTGGTGCTCACAAGACCAAAGAGTATTGAAGAAATATCCGGAAAAGGAGTCAAGGCTGTGTTCGAACAGGGAACAGTACTTTGTGGAAATCGTGGATTGATGGAGGACTTCCATATAGATCTAAGCGGATATCGAGATGTGGAATATGGAACGGAAGTTCTTGTGGCAGAAGACGGAGTGTTGATCGGATATATTGTGATTGCGGATGCAATCAAAGATGATGCAGTATCTTCCATTCGAATGATAAAGGAAAATGGAATTCAGACAATCATGCTTACGGGAGATGCCAAAGGAAATGCAGAAGCAATTGCAAAAGAAACAGGAGTTCAGGAGGTCTATGCACAGCTTCTTCCGCAGGGAAAACTAGAAAAATTGCAGGAAATTCGAGAAAAGAATGGAGCTGTAATGTTTGTGGGTGATGGAATCAATGATGCACCGGTTTTAGCTGGTGCAGATGTCGGCGCAGCTATGGGAAGTGGTGCAGATGCAGCAATTGAAGCGGCTGACGTAGTGTTTATGACTTCTTCCATGGAAGCAGTTCCGCAGTCAATCCGTATTGCGAAAGTGACGGCAGGCATAGCAATGCAAAATGTCGTATTTGCACTTTTGATCAAAGCGCTTGTGATGGTGCTTGGATTAGCAGGATTTGCAAATATGTGGCTGGCAGTATTTGCAGATACAGGGGTAGCTATGTTGTGCGTACTGAATTCAGTGAGAATCCTATATAAGAAATAAAGAGCGGGGGCTAAAGGTGTTGACCTTAAGCCCCCGATTTGGCATAATAAAAAGATAAATAGAAAGAAGGGACTTATGATGGAGAAAATGGAAGTTGAATGCTGTGAAACAACACATTACCATATGAAAACAATACATAAGGTAGAAGAACATATGCCAAATGAAATAACCTTGAATGATTTGGCAGATTTGTTTAAAGTTTTTGGAGATGCTACGAGAATTAAGATTTTGTATGTACTTCTGCAATCGGAGATGTGCGTGTGTGATCTTGCGGAGATGTTGGGTATGACACAGTCCGCGATTTCTCATCAGCTTCGAGTGTTAAAACAGATGAAATTAGTAAAAAATAGAAGAGAAGGGAAAACGGTATTTTATTCTTTGGCAGACGGGCATATTCAAAATATTTTGAATCAAGGAATGGAACACGTATTAGAATAAGAGGTAAAAAAGTATGAAGAAGAAAAAATTAGGGATTGTTCTTTTGGCAGTCTGTGTTATTTTCCTTTCCGGATGTGCCAATGCGATGAAAGAAGGAAAAGAACAGCTTCAAAATAAAGAATATAGCGAGGCGGCTCAATCTTTTTCTGAAGCGATTAAAGATGGTAAAAATGTGGGAGAGGCGTATCATGGACAAGGTATTGCCTACTGGGAATTGCAGGAATATGAAAAATGCAAAGATTCTTTAGAGAAAGCATTGGAAAATGGAGTGACAGGAACGCCGAATCTGTATCAGACATTGGGAGATTCTTGTATGAAACTTTCATTATATGAAGAGGCACTCTCGTATTATTGGAAGGGAATGGCGAGTGACGGATTGACAGAGAAACAGCTTCAGGAAATGCTTTATAATGAAGTGATGGCTTATGAAGGACTGCGTGACTGGGATGGAGCCAAAGTGAAGATGGAGGCTTATGTGGCGAAGTATCCGGATGATGCAGATGCTAAGAAAGAAGCCGAATTTTTGAAGACGAGATAAGGGAAATATATGATAGAGTTAAAAGAAGAAATTGAAAAAGTTATTTTAGTGGGTGTTAGCGTAGAAGATGCAGATGACACAGAAAAATCATTGGATGAATTAGAAGAACTTGCCAAAACAGCAGGAGCTGTAACGGTAGGAAGAGTGATTCAAAATCGTGAGATGATCCATCCGGGCACTTACGTTGGAAAAGGAAAGATTGACGAGATCAAAGAACTGTTGTGGGAGACAGAAGCAACCGGAATTATCTGCGATGATGAATTGTCACCGGTACAGCTTGGTAATCTTCAAGATGCATTGGACACAAAAGTCATGGATAGAACATTGATCATTCTTGATATTTTTGCTGCCAGGGCATCTACCAATGAAGGAAAGATTCAAGTGGAACTTGCCCAGTTGAAATACAGGCAGTCCAGACTTACAGGTCTTGGAAAATCGTTATCGCGACTGGGTGGAGGTATTGGAACAAGAGGTCCCGGAGAGAAAAAGCTGGAGATGGATCGAAGGTTGATCAAAGGAAGAATCGCTCAGCTAAATCGGGAGCTAAAAGAAGTAAAACGCCACCGCGAGGTAACGCGAGAACAGAGAAACCGTACTAGAATTCCGGTTGTGGCGATTGTCGGATACACAAATGCAGGAAAATCAACCTTGTTGAACAAATTGACAGGAGCATCTGTGTTGTCGGAAGATAAGCTATTTGCAACATTAGATCCAACAACAAGAGGGTTGAAGCTTCCAAGTAAACAGGAAGTGTTATTTACGGATACGGTTGGTTTTATCCGAAAGCTTCCGCATCATTTAATTGAAGCATTTAAAAGTACGTTGGAGGAAGCGAAATATGCGGATATTATTTTGCATGTAGTGGATACCTCCAATCCACAGATGGACGAACAGATGTACATTGTGTATGAGACGTTACGTAATCTTGGAGTAGAGGATAAGACGATCATTACTGCATTTAATAAGCAGGATAAAGAAGGAGCGGAGACGATTCTTCGAGATTTTAAGGCAGATTATGTCGTGCGGATTTCTGCAAAAACAGGATTTGGATTTGAAGAACTTCTTGGGACGATCGAGAAGATTTTGCGCGAGAGAAAGATTGAAATTGAGAGAGTGTATGAGTACCAGGAAGCAGGTAAGATTCAGTTGATTCGAAAGTATGGAGAGCTTTTAGCTGAAGAATATCGGGAAGACGGTATTTATGTAAGGGCATTTGTGCCAAGAGAAATATATGGGAAGATTGGTTAACGAGGAGGATTTCATTGAAATCCTCCCATTGATTATATAGGAGAAATAGTATGGCGCTACAGTTTGTGTTTGGAAATTCGGGAGCAGGGAAGTCCCATTATCTATACCAGAGGATTGTAAATACCTCAATGGAACATCCGGAAAAAAATTATTTGGTCATTGTACCGGATCAGTTTACGATGCAGACGCAGAAGGATTTGGTGATGATGCATCCTCAAAAAGGAATTATGAACATCGATGTATTAAGCTTTGGGCGACTTGCACATCGCATTTTTGAAGAGGTTGGTGGAAATGATCGTATAATCTTAGACGATACGGGGAAAAATCTTGTGCTTCGAAAGATTGCCGGGGATTATGAAGACGAATTGAAAGTTCTTCGTGGAAATCTGAAAAAATATGGATACATTGGAGAAATGAAGTCGTTGCTCTCAGAATTTGCGCAGTATGATGTGGATCTGGAAGCAATCGAACATGTGGCAGAAAGGGCAGGAAAAGAAAGTAGTTTGTATTGGAAGCTTCAAGACATTTCGAAAGTATATCAAGGGTTTCAGGAATATTTGGAAGGAAACTATATTACGAATGAAGAAATGTTGGACGTACTTTGCCAAGTTGTCGCCCAATCAGAGATTTTGCGGGAGAGTGTGATTGCGTTAGATGGATTTACCGGATTCACTCCGGTACAGGAGAAACTCCTTCGAGAACTTTTACATATTTGTCAAGATGTGATCGTGACCGTGACAATAGATGGAAGAGAAGATCCCTATGTGTTGAAACATAACTATCAATTGTTTGCGATGAGTAAACAGACGGTTACTTCGCTTGTGAAAATTGCGAAAGAAGAAAGGATTTTGATTCGTGATGCGATAACGCTCTATGAAAATCCGCCGTATCGTTTTCGAGAAAATGAAGCAATGGCTTTTCTGGAGCGCAATATATTCCGTTACTCTCAAAATGTGTTTACTAAAGAGCAGAACAGTATTCATCTGCATTGTGGGAGAAATCCCAAGGAAGAGGCGGAGTATGTGATGGGAGAAATCCGTCGTCTCGTCCGAACGAAGGGATATCGTTATCGTGAAATTGCGGTGATCGCAGGAGATGTGTCTGCATATGCGGACTATATTGAAAAAATGGCAGAAGTTTATGAAGTTCCTATTTTTATGGATCACAAGAGAAGTGTACTATTAAACTCTTTTGTAGAATATATCCGAAGTCTTCTTGCAATGATCGAACAGAATTTTACGTATGAAGCTGTGTTTAGATTCTTAAGAACAGGATTCGTTCAGTTTCAGAATGAAGAAATTGATGAACTTGAAAACTATGTAATTGCTTTGGGCATTCGTGGATATAAAAAATGGAATGAGACATGGACGAGGAAATATCGTGGAATAGAAACAGAAGATTTGGAACGAATCAATGAGATTCGTGAGCGATTTGTAAATGGGATTTCGAACATCACGCAGGTTTTGAAAAAAAGGCGAAAGACAGTAGAAGAGATTACATTGGCTCTGCATGAATATTTTCTGCAGGAAGAAGTGCAGAAACAGGTGGAGATGTATGAAGAAAAATTTCAGGAACGAGGAGAACTTGCGTTGGCAAAAGAATACGCGCAGATTTATCGAATCGTAATTGAAATATTTGACAAGTTCATGGAACTTTTAGGAGAAGAATTTTTGGGACTTAAGGAATACTGTGAACTTTTGGATGCAGGATTTGAGGAAGCGAAAGTTGGAGTTATTCCACCGGGAATCGATGAGGTGATGATCGGAGATATTGAGAGGACACGTTTGAAAGATATCAAAATCCTTTTTTTCATCGGTGCAAACGATTGCTATATTCCGGGAAAAATGAGTGGAAAGGGTCTTCTGTCAGAACAGGATCGCAATGTGTTTGAAGCCGGGAAGGTTGCACTTGCGCCAAATGGAAAAGAGAAGATGTATATTCAGAAATTTTACTTGTATCTAGATTTGACAAAACCGACAGACCATCTTTATATTTCTTTTAGCAAGGTTGGAAGTAGCGGGAAAAGTCTGCGCCCGTCATACTTACTTCAGGAAGTACGAAAATTATATCCTAACCTACAGGTGGAGGAAGAAAAAAAGAAACTATGCGAAATGGAGCTGACAAAAAAATCAGCGATCAAACAAGTGGTTGCGGGAATTCGAAACAGTAAGAGCTCTTTTACTGACGAATGGCTGGAATTGTACAGCGCATATCGAAAAGATCCTAAATGGGGAGAAGTAATGGAACGTCTTGTAGAAGCCGGATTTTACAGACGTCCGGAAGATACGCTTTCTCAAAAAGTAGCGGAGGAGTTATACGGAGAGCAGATCGAAGGAAGTGTGACAAGGCTGGAGCGTTTTGCCGCCTGCGCATTTGCACATTTTTTATCCTATGGACTTCGATTGAGAGAGCGAAAAGAATTCAAATTCGAAGCGATTGATCTTGGAAATGTGTTCCATAGCGCCATTGAGATTTTTTCAAGGAAACTTGTGAAAAGTGGATATACATGGACAAATCTTCCGGAAGAAATGGCAGATCAGTTGATCGAAGAAAGCGTAGAGATGAGTGTGGCAGATTACGGAAATACCGTATTGCAAAGTTCCGCGAGAAATGAGTACATGATTACTCGAATAAAAAGACTGATGCGTCGTACGGTGTGGGCGCTGTCAAAACAACTTGCCAAGGGAGATTTTGTGCCGTCCGGTTATGAACTATCATTTGGTAATGGAAAAATTGACCGTGTAGATGTATACGAGACATCAGAAAAAGTATATGTGAAAGTAATAGATTATAAAACCGGAGCGAAAAACTTTAGCTTATCTGCATTATATTACGGACTTCAACTTCAGCTTGCGGTATATATGAATGCAGCGGTGGAATTAGAACGGAGAAGACAACCGTGGAAAAAAGTAGTTCCTGCCGGAATCTTTTATTATAAGATGAAGGATCCGATTGTTGCCAAGGTGGATGAGGAAGAACTGGAGAATGCAATCCTTTCAGAACTGCGCCTTGATGGATTCGTAAATGCAGAAAAAGAAGTGATCGATCATTTGGATCGGGATTTTTCGGGTAATTCTCTTGTGATTCCGGTAGGAAAGAACAAAGATACGAGTCTTTCCAAGGCGTCCAAAGCTCTTCCGGAAGAGGATTTTGAAACCATTTCTTCTTATGTAAAAAAGACGGTTTCTGAATTGGAAGAGAAGATGAGAAACGGAGAGATTCAAGTATCGCCTTATGAAATGGGCAGTATCACTGGCTGTGAGTATTGCGAATTTCGAGGGATTTGTGGATTTGATGAAGGAATAGAAGGCTGTTCTTATCGAAAGCTTGGAAAACTAAGTGATGAAGAAGTACTGGAACAGATGCGAAAAGAGGTGTAGCAAGACATGGAATGGACAACAGAACAACAACAGGTCATCGATCTGAGAAATCGCAATATACTGGTATCGGCAGCAGCCGGTTCCGGAAAGACAGCTGTGCTCGTGGAGCGAATCATTGCTCGACTTACAAAGGATGTGGATCCGATAGATGTAGATGAATTATTGATCGTAACATTTACAGAAGCGGCGGCATCTGAGATGAAAGAAAGAGTTCTTCTTGCTATTGAAAAGAAACTTTCCGAAGAACCGGATAATGTACATTTGCAAAGGCAGGAGGCTTTGATCCATAATGCGTTGATCACTACGATTCATAGCTTTTGTTTATCGGTAATTCGAGAGCATTTTCATGTGATAGATCTAGATCCGGTGTTTCGTATTGGAGAAGAAGGGGAATTAAAGCTTCTGAAAAAAGATGTAATGGATGAACTTTTAGAAGAAGAATATGAGAAGAAGGATCCGGCATTTCTTCGCTTTGTAGAACGATATGCAACGGGACGAGATGATAAAAAGATTGAAGAACTGATATTGCAAATCTATGAATTTTCTCGAAGTTATCCAAACCCTTCCCAATGGCTGAAAAGTTGTGTTGATGCTTATGAAGTAGAATCTGTAGAGGAACTCGTACATAGTTCGGCAGGACGTCTCGTACTGGAAAATATCCGAAGATACGGAGAAGATGCGGTTGCACTTCTGGAAAAAGCGATTGAGCTTTGTGAAGAGGCTGATGGGCCATATATGTATTTGGATACACTGAAAGAAGAAAAGGAAGGATGGATTTATTTTCTTGCAGCAGAAGATTTCTCGCAATTATTTGCAAGAAAAAAATATGCAGAAGGGGGAAAACTAAAGGCAAATCGAGATAAAGCGGTATCCAAAGAATTGGCAGAAGCTGTAAAAGATATTAGAAAACAGACGAAAGGACTTCTTACAGAGATCACAAAGAATTATCTCTATCAAAGTCCGGAAGAGCTTGTGAAGGATATGCAAATCGGAAAAGAAACAACAGCGGAACTGGTACGACTTACAGAGGAGTTCGCAGCAGCATTTTCAGAGAAAAAAAGAAATAGGAATTTGATCGATTTTGGGGATATGGAACAGTTAGCTCTTCAAATTCTGACAGAGGAACGAGAGGGAGAACTTTGCCCATCTGCTGTGGCGGAAGAATATCAAAAACGATTTCAGGAAATTATGATCGATGAATATCAAGACAGTAATCTGATCCAAGAAGCAATCCTTACAAGCGTGTCGAAAGTAAGTCGTGGAGAATATAACATTTTTATGGTAGGAGATGTCAAACAGAGCATTTATAGTTTCCGTTTGTCCAGACCGGAGCTTTTTATGGACAAATATGAAATGTACGATTTGTATGATGGTGTGAAACAAAGGATCGATCTACATAAAAATTTCCGAAGCAGACCGGAAGTTCTGGATAGTACCAATTATGTGTTCCGGCAGATCATGACAAAAGAACTTGGGGGAATTTCGTATGATGAGAATGCGGCGTTGTATTTCGGCGCTGAATATTATAAGGAAACGAAAGGGAATGAAACAGAGATTCTTATTGTAGATACTGATATGAAGATGGAATCAGCAGAAGGTGTAGAAGAGACAGCCCGGGAATTAGAGGCAAGAGCGGTGGCGTCAAGAATCAAGAATTTGATGGAGCATCATCTTGTGACGGATAAAGTGACAGGAGAACTTCGAAATGTTCAGTATAAAGATATTGTAATCTTAACACGAAGCTTAAAAGGCTGGACAGATGTGTTTACGAAAGTATTAAACCGAGAAGGAATTCCAACTTATACTGGAAGTAGTGAAGGGTATTTTGAAACGTTGGAGATTGAAACGATTTTGAATTATCTTCGGGTATTGGATAATCCGGAGCAGGATATTCCGTTGACAGCGGTTTTGACGTCGCCGATTGTAGGCATGACGGGGGAAGAGTTGGCTATAATCCGAAGCTTTCAAAAAGAACTTGGTTTTTCCCGGTGTGTAAAAGACTATTTGAAAAATGGACCGGAAGGAAAGATAAAGGAGAAACTGGAAAGTTGCTTTGAACAAATTGCATATTTTCGTGAAATGATTCCTTATACAGCGATTCATGAGTTGTTATGGAAGATATTAGAAAGGACGGGATATTACGAGATCATATCCGCTATGCCGGGAGGCGAACAAAGAAGTGCAAACATGGATATGCTTCTTGAGAAAGCAAAAAGTTTCGAGAGTACAAGCTATAAAGGACTGTTTAATTTTGTGCGTTATATAGAGCAATTGAAAAAGTATGAAATTGATTACGGGGAAGCAGAGATTATGGATGAACAGGCAGACACGGTTCGTCTAATGAGCATTCACAAGAGTAAAGGGTTGGAATTCCCGATTGTGTTTGTGGCAGGAATGAGCAAAAGGTTTAATAAGACAGATATTACACGAGATGTGCTTGTTCACTCAAAATTAGGAATTGGCGTGGATTGTATAGAGTTGGAGAAACGTACGAAGACCGCGACATTTCTAAAAAAGGCGATACAAAGAGAAGTACAACTTGAAAATCTGGGAGAGGAACTTCGAGTACTTTACGTAGCTATGACCCGGGCAAAAGAAAAGTTGATTCTAATTGGAAGTTTAGACAATGTAGAGAAAAAGATTGAAAATTATGAAAGTCTGCGTGACTGGAAGGAAGAACAGTTATCTTTCAGTACAATTTCCGGAGCAGGTCATTATTTTGATTGGGTATTACCTTGTTATTTGCGTTATCCGGGAAATCAAAGCTGCGGGTATGTGAAATTCCTTGGATTAGAAGATTTAGTGCCCGAAGAAATAGAGGAAGAACAAGAAGCAACTTACACAAAAGAATTGTTGTTGGATTTGGATACAGAGAAAGTATTTCAAAAAGAGTTTAAGGACAATTTGGAGAAGCAGTTTTCTTATATATATCCATATGAAAATACAGGTGATATGAAATTAAAGTTTACGGTATCTGAGCTGAAGAAACGTCAAGGTTTCGCGGAAGAAAATGGAGAACTATTATATAAGGAAGAAGTGGTTCCAATCTTACCGAAAAAGCTGAAGGAGCAGGAGACGGTGACGGGAGCAGGAAGAGGTACTGCATATCATAAGATATTGGAATTGTTAGATTTTAGTCGTGAATATGATAAAGAAAGTTTTGAAACAGAAATAGAAATACTTAGAAGAAAGCGAAAAGTTTCAGAAGAAATGTACAAGAGTGTTCGCGTGTGGGATATTCTACAGTTTCTACAGACAGATGTGGCAAAACGAATGCATGATGCAGCTCTTAGAGAAATGCTGCATAAAGAGCAGCCGTTTGTTCTGGGAGTGAATGCCTCTGACATTTACCCAGAGAATGAGATCGATGAAACGCTTCTTGTGCAAGGAATCATAGACGTCTGGTTCGAGGAAGAAGATGGATTGGTAGTGTTGGACTATAAAACAGACCGTGTGACAAAAGAAGAAGAATTGAAAGAAAAATATAGTGTTCAATTGGATTACTATGCACAAGCCTTGGAGCGCGTCACCGGAAAACCCGTGAAAGAAAAAATTATCTACTCTTTCGCATTACGTAAAGAAATCTTCATAATTTCTTAAACAATATTATATTGACTAACTATATTATACGCTATATTATATGTTTATAAAAATAATATTATATGTAATTTAACCGAAAGGAGTGGGGAGATGGTTTTCAACACAGGAGCAGCCCTTCTCGATGCGATAGTGCTGGCGGTTGTGTCAAGAGAGACAGAAGGAACATATGGATATAAGATCACGCAAGATGTCCGCAGGGCGATTGATGTATCGGAGTCGACACTTTATCCGGTACTCCGAAGATTACAAAAAGATGAATGTTTGGAAGTGTATGATATGCAGTTTGACGGCAGAAACAGACGATATTACAAATTGACAGAAAAAGGAATGGCACAATTGAATTTGTATCGTGTAGAGTGGAAGAATTATTCAAGGAAGATCAGCGAAATGTTTGAGGGAGGTGCGGAAGTATGAACCGTATTGAATTTTTAGCAGAACTGGAGAAACTGCTGCAGGATATTTCCGCAGAAGAACGGAGAGAAGCAGTCCAGTATTACAAAGATTATTTTGAAGATGCAGGACTTGAGAATGAGCAGCATATCATTGAAGAACTCGGAAGTCCTAAAAAAGTTGCCGAGACAATTAAAGCAGGCTTGAAAAATGGAAACGGAGAGAATGGAGAATATCGAGAGACCGGATATACGGATACAAGATTTGAAGAAAGAAATATGCCTGCAAGTCACGAACAGTTGCATAGCACAGGGGCGCAGGAGAAGCCAAAGCCATGGAGCAATAATTTTTTGAAAATCTTTCTGATCGTTGCGATCATCGTGGTAGGAGCGCCGGTAGTTCTTCCACTTGCATTTGCAGTAGTTTGTGTGGTGTTGGCGCTTGTGTTTGCGGGATTTTTACTTCTTGGAGGACTTGTTCTTGCGGCAGTGGCGGTCATGATTTCGGGATTTGTGACTGCGGTCGCGGGAATTGTGGAATTGTTCTCGTTTCCGGCGTTAGGACTTGTGGCTTGCGGCGGTGGCATGATACTGTGCGTAGTAGGTCTTGCGGCAACGGTTCTTCTTGTGAAATTATGTATGATCGTATTCCCGATTATGTTTCGGGGAATTGTAAATCTATGTAGAAGATTCGTTCACGGAAAGGAGGCGTAAAGATGAAAAAGGGCTGGAAAATTTTTATCATTACATGTGCAGCTGTTTTCGGAATCGGAGTTGTATTTTGCATTGCAGGATTTGCAGTAGGTGTTTCTGATCAGGAGGTCAGAAATGCGTTTGGCAAGGGCTTTGGAAGAATCGGGAGACTCGGAATATTCCACAATTACGCAATATCAGAATACGAAGAAAATACGGAGATGGAAGTAAATGCCATAGATGAAGATGCAGAGAGAACTTTTTCAGATATTCGGAATTTGGAAATTGATGTAAGCTGTCTAAATATTGAAATCCGAACAACAAATGGGGATTATCTCCGTGTAGAAGAAGAGCATACAGATTCAGAATGTGATTATAGCATTTATGAAGAAGAGGGTACGCTGGTTATCCGCGCAGAACATGAGGGACACCATCGGCACAAAAACTACGGAACAGTCATTCTGTATGTTCCTGAGAAGCAGAAATTTGAAGAGGTAGATTGTTCGGTTGGAGCAGGCGTGCTTGAAATTGAAAAATTATCTGCCGGTGAAGCAGAATTTGAGGTTGGCGCAGGTTCGGTAGTTTTACATGAGTTCGAAGCAGATCGGGAGATTGCCATAACATGTGGAATGGGAAGCGTAGAGATGACAATGTCAGGAGAGAAAGAAGACTATAACTACGAACTGGAAGTCGGCATGGGAACTGTCTCAATTGGCGGTTCAGAATTTGGTGGAATGGCGATTGAAAAAACAATCGAGAATTCGGCGCCAAAGAATATGGATATTGAATGTGGCATGGGAAGTGTTGAAATTTATTTTTAAAAATAGAACTTTGAAGATGGCATAGAGAAGGAGAGATGAGATATGGAACCGAAGAAATTATATCGTTCAAGAAACAGCCGCATGATTTGTGGTGTATGTGGAGGCATAGCAGAATATTTCAATATTGATCCTACACTGATTCGTCTTGGTTTTGTACTTGGCGCATGTGCAAGTTTTGGAGCAATGTTGCTTGGTTATTTTGTGGCGGCAGTGATCATTCCGGATGAAAGATAAAAGAGCTGTATAAAATGATGTGAAAAGGAAATCCTCTTTCAAAACGAAAGGGGATTTTTATATGGGAAAGAAAAAAGACAAACCGATCAATTTGAACGAAGTGGAGCCGGAAGATATGATGAAGTATGAAATTGCGGAGGAACTGGGACTTTTGGATCGTGTATTATCAGATGGCTGGAAGTCGCTTACGTCGAAAGAAACGGGCAGAATTGGAGGGTTGATGACGAAAAAACGCAGAGAATTGGAAGCCGGACTTGAAAAAAAGGAATAATTCTGCTATAATCCTACACTTGAGAAAGGTAACGGGGTGGTTATGAACAATAAAATTAATGTTTTGGAATTAGAACTTCATAACGACACGGCAAAAGAGGCGATGCAGAAAGTTATGGAATATATGAAAACAGAGCCTCTGAATATTGTGGAATTTATCAGTTCCGATTCTCTTCTTCTAAGTAAAGATGATGAAGTGCTTCGAGATAATATTTCTCAGGCAGATCTTGTATTAACGATAGAAAAATCATTTTTAGAACTGGCCGGTGTTACGGACAGGAAGAGACTTCAAGAAGCGGAGAATGGATTGTTGTTAAAAATGATCCTGCATTATTTTCATAAAAACCAAAGCAGAGTATTTTTGCTTGCGGAATCTGAAGAAGACAGAACCCGTTTGGCAGAATATTTTGAACAATATTATTCGGGAATTCATCTTGTCGGAGCAGAAATCGTATCGTCTGATCGTGCGATGGACGATATGATATTGAACAGCATTAACGGAGTCGAGGCAGAATGTGTGATTTCCGTGCTTCCGTCACCTTTGCAGGAAACCTTTGTGGTAAGAAATAGAATCCTTTTGAATACAAGAGTATGGCTGGGATTGGGGAAGAATGTAAAGCTTCCTATGAATCCACAAGAAAAGAAATCGGTCAGAGACTTTTTTGTGAAACTATTTTTGAAACGGGAGATTGCAAAAGAGAAACAAAAAAGAGGAAATGCATAAAAAAATAGGATTTCCTCTTTATTTTTTTGGTGAATTGTATTAGAATGTAGATTGGATATACAGTTTTGTAACAATTTTGTAATATACGAGTGCCGTTAGAAAATAGGAAAAGGAGTAAATATTATGATATCGAATCAAATACTTCAAAATACAATTGAAGGATTGAAAGAGATTACAAAGATGGATTTGTCTGTATTAGATACAGATGGGAAAATTTTGGCAACTACATTGGTAGAGACAACAAACTATTCATCCTCTTTAGTCTCTTTTGTCGAGTCGCCGGCGGATAGCCAGGTGATACAGGGATACCAGTTTTTTAAAATTTTCGATGAACATCAGTTAGAGTATGTATTAGTGGCAAACGGCAGCAGTGAAGATGTTTATATGGTTGGAAAAATCGCAGCATTCCAAATTCAGAATTTATTAGTTGCATATAAGGAACGTTTCGATAAAGACAATTTTATTAAGAATCTTTTGTTGGATAATTTGCTTCTTGTAGATATTTACAACCGCGCTAAGAAACTTCATATCGAGATTGATGTAAGAAGAGTTGTGTTTGTCATTGAGACTTCTCATGAAAAGGATACAGGTTCCCTTGAACATATGCGTTCTTTACTTGGTGGAAAGAGCAAAGATTTTATCACAGCAGTAGATGAGAAGAATATTATCATTGTAAAAGAGCTTTCTGCGACAGAAGGATATCCGGAGATGGAAAAAGCAGCAGCGGAAGTCCTTTCCATATTGAAAGCGGAGGGCGAAGAAGTACATATTGCTTATGGTACGATCGTCAATGACATTAAAGAAGTGTCAAAGTCTTATAAAGAGGCGAAGTTGGCATTGGATGTTGGCAAGATATTCTTCGATGAGAAGGATATTATCGCATATAGTACATTAGGAATCGGACGTTTGATCTATCAATTACCGATTCCACTTTGTAAAATGTTTATCCGTGAGATTTTTGAGGGGAAATCACCGGACGAATTCGATGAAGAAACATTGACAACGATCAATAAGTTCTTTGAGAATAGTTTGAACGTGTCAGAGACATCGAGACAATTATACATTCATCGTAATACACTTGTATACCGTTTGGATAAGCTACAGAAAACTACAGGGCTTGATCTGCGTGTATTTGAGGATGCGATCACTTTTAAGATTGCCCTCATGGTAGTGAAATACATGAAGTATATGGAAACAATGGAGTATTAGTAATTAATTTAGGAGGAGCTATATGATTGAATTTAAAGATGTCACAAAAGAGTATACAAAAGGAATTGCAGCTCTGAATGGTGTGAACCTTAAAATTGAACAAGGTGAGTTCGTATTTATCGTAGGAGACAGTGGTTCCGGTAAATCCACTTTGATTCGTCTTCTGATGAAAGAGTTGGATCCAACATCCGGAACGATCATCGTAAATGGAATGAACTTGAATAGAATGAAACATAGACACATCGCAAAATACAGAAGACATCTTGGAGTTGTGTTTCAAGACTTCCGTTTGTTGAAAGACAGAAATATTTATGAAAATATTGCATTTGCACAGCGTGTTATCGAAACACCTACGAGAGTTTTGAAACAGAAAGTTCCGGCAGCATTATCGCTTGTTGGACTTGCGCAGAAATATAAAGCCTATCCAAAAGAATTATCCGGAGGGGAGCAGCAACGTGTTGCCATTGCAAGAGCGGTTGTGAATGAACCGGCAATTCTCTTGGCAGATGAGCCGACAGGTAACCTGGATCCAACAAATGCATGGGAGATCATGAAGTTGTTGGAAGAAGCAAATGAGAGAGGAACTACAGTTCTTGTAGTAACTCATAATCATGAGATCGTGGCAGAGATGAAAAAACGTGTCATTACAATGCAGAAGGGTGTAATTGTCAGCGACGAGAAAGAGGGCGAGTGGAAAAATGAGAATTAGTACAATTGGATATACAATGAAACAAGGGTTTAAGAATATTGGAAGAAATAAGATGTTTTCCTTGGCATCGATTGCAACTATGTCGGCCTGCATTTTTATGTTTGGATTATTTTACTCTATCATCATCAATTTCCAAAACATTGTAAAGAGTGCAGAAGAAGGGGTTGCGATTACCGTATTCTTTGACGAAGATGTAGATGAGAATGGAATCAAAGATATCGCGAAACTGATTCAGAAACGTGATGAAGTTGGCGAGATGGAATTTGTTTCCGGCGAAGAAGCATGGGAGGACTTTAAAGTAAAATACTTTGGAGAAGATTTGGAATATCTTTCAGAAGGTTTTGCAGATAATCCACTTATGAATTCTGATAATTTGCAGGTATACATGAAAGACGTATCCGGACAGCAAGACCTGGTAGAATATATCGAGGGATTAGACGGAGTTCGAGACGTCAACAGATCCGATACAGTTGCGAAAACACTTTCCGGTGCAAATAAGCTGATCTTATATGTGTCAGCTGCAATTATTATCATCTTGCTTGCAGTTTCTGTTTTCTTGATCAGTAACACTGTTGCGATGGGTATTTCTATCCGACGAGAAGAGATTGCGATCATGAAATATATTGGAGCAAAGGACTCTTTCGTAAGAATGCCATTCGTGATTGAAGGACTTTTGATCGGGTTTGTAGGAGCGGTTATTCCGCTTGCAGCGCTCTTCTTCTTATATGAGAAAGCGATTGCATATGTTTTGATGAAATTTAAAATATTAAGCAATCTTTTGACATTCCTTCCTGTTACAGATGTTTACAGAACGTTACTTCCGGTCGGAATTGCACTTGGAATTGGAATTGGTTTCCTGGGAAGTTTCTTTACTACACGTAAGCATTTGAAGGTATAGTCTATAGGTAGATGATAGGTGAGAAAAATGAAAAAGAATAGATTGATAAGCTACGTACTTGCGGCGGCGCTTTTTGTGGGAAGTTTAGCTCCGATCACAGTACAAGCAGAGACAATTGAATCTGCAAAGAAAAAAGCAGAGCAGCTTGAGCGTGAAAAGGCAAAGGCACAAAAAGAACAGTCATCATTGAGCGCACAATTGAATAAGATTATTGAGGACTTAAAAAAGGCGCAATCTGATGTAGAAGCAAAAGAAAAAGAAATTGCGGAAACAGAAGACGAATTGACAGCGGCAAGAATCAAGGAAAATGAACAGTATGAAGCCATGAAGATCCGTATTAAATATATGTATGAAAACGGAGATTCTGACATGATCGCAGTATTGCTTTCAGCAGAAAATATGGCAGATTTTCTAAATAAGGCGGAATATGTAGAGCAGATTTCTATCTATGACAGAGAAATGCTTGTAGAATTTCAGAGAGTTGTAAAAGAAATTGAAGAAAAAGAAGCAAAGCTAAAGAAAGAAAAAGAAGAACTTTTGACATTGCAGGATAATCTGTCCAAAAAGCAAAAAGAAGTAGAGTCTTTGCTTGCTTCAAAGAATGCACAGATTTCTGATTTGGAAAGTCAGATTGGTGAGAATGCGAAAGTCTTAAATGCTTTGATCGAAGCGGCAAAAGAAGCAGAGAGAAGAAGACAGGAAGCTGAAGAAGCAGCGAAGCAGGAAGCGGAAAACAATAAACGCCCATCTGGAGGAAACAGTTCTTCTGGAAGCGGTTCTTCCGGTGGAAATTATAAACCGGGTGGAAATGTAATTTCCGGAAACGGAACATTATCCAATCCATGTCCGGGGGCAAGAATCAGTAGTGAATTTGGACCACGTAGAGCGCCGACAGCAGGAGCAAGCAGTTATCATCGAGGTCGCGATTATGCAGCACCGAGCGGTACACCGATTTATGCTTCCGCTGCAGGAACCGTAATAACAGCAAGCTATAATGGTGTCAGAGGGAATTATGTAGTAATCGACCATGGAAATGGATTGCAGACATGGTATCAGCATGCTTCCAGATTATACGTTTCCGCAGGACAGAAAGTCAGCAGAGGACAGAACATTGCAGCAGTTGGAACGACAGGAGTATCTACGGGTGCACATCTTCATTACGAAGTGCATGTAAATGGTACGGCAGTTGATCCGAGAAAGTATTTATAGAATAGGGCATCATATAATGAGACATTATAGAAACTTTTTTAAGGGGGCGCTTTGTGGCGCCCTCGTTATGCTATTGGCGATCACAGGGATTCGCCAGATTTTTGGAAATCGAGTGATTGAAAAAGATACTGAGAAGAAATTAAAGACAATTGACAAAATCATTGATTCGGCGTATTTGAGAAGCGAAGAATTAGATGAAGAGCAGTTACAGGAATATATTTTAAAAGGATATGTAGCGGGACTAAATGATCCGTATTCCGTGTATTTTAATGAAGAAGAAACGAAAGAAATCTTCGAGACAACAGCCGGTGAGTTTGGCGGGATTGGAGCGCTCATGTCTCAGAATCGAGAAACCATGATCGTAACAATGTCCAATGTGTATAAGGACTCTCCTGCTGATAAAGCGGGTTTTCGTAATAATGATATCCTCTATAAGGTGGATGGAGAAGATATCAGTGGTCAAGATTTGAGTGAGATCGTTAAAAAAGTAAAAGGAGAGAAAGGTACAAAAGTAACGATTACAGTTCTGCGAGGAGCGAATAACGAAGAGTATGAAGCGACGGTAACACGTGATATCATCGAAGCGCAGACTGTTACGTACGAGATGAAAGAGGATTCTATTGGATATATTCGTCTCTCCGAATTTGATCAAGTTTCTTTGAAGCAGTTTGAAACGGCGTTGTCTGATTTGAAAGAGCAGGGAATGAAAGCTTTGATCGTAGATCTGCGAGGAAATCCGGGTGGCAATTTAAGTACCGTTTGCGGTATCTCGGACCTCATTCTTCCGGAAGGAACGATAGTTTCTACAAAAGAACCTGATGGACAGGAGCAGATTTATAAATCAGATGATGAGAAAAAACTGGAGATTCCATTGAGTGTTCTTGTAGACGGTGCAAGCGCCAGTGCATCAGAGATTTTTGCGGGAGCCGTGCAAGATCATGAAGTCGGAACAATCATCGGAACTACAACATATGGAAAAGGTGTAGTTCAGAATATATTCGATTTGAGAGATGGAACGTCTTTGAAATTGACAATCTCAGAATATTTTACCCCGGATGGCAGAAATATCGATGGAAAGGGAATTGAGCCGGATGTAGAAGTGAAATACGTTTATAACGAAAAGAATCCGGAACAAGATAACCAGCTTGAAAAAGCGTTGGAAGTTACAAAGGAAAAATTGAAATAATGTCGAAGGGGAGTGCAATTTTGCATTCCCTTTTCGCATTTCCTATGATAAAATAAATCCGTAATATGTGATATACGGAAAGGGTGAAGAACCATGAAGATATTGATTCAAAACGGGCATGTATTAGATCCGCTGACAAAAAAAGACGGAATTTATGATGTCCTTGTAGTAGATGACAGAATTGCAAAAGTAGAAGAAGGCATGGAAACAGAAGCGGACAAAGTAATTGATGCCAAGGGCTGCTATGTGATGCCGGGATTTATTGATCTGCATGTGCATTTTAGAGATCCGGGACTTACATACAAAGAGGATTTGGAATCCGGCGGAAAAGCAGCGGCAAGAGGTGGAGTGACAACAGTATGCGCTATGCCAAACACGAAGCCCGTGATTGACACCAAAGAAAAAGTGGAAGACGTTCATCGCCGTGCGAAAGAAGTCTGCCCAATCCATGTGATTCAGCTCGGAGCGGTTACGGTTGGACAAAAAGGAGAAGAACTTGCGGATATCGCAGGAATGGCAGAAGCAGGATGCTATGCGATCAGTGAAGATGGAAAATCTGTGATGAATGCCTCCCTCTACAGAAAAGGAATGAAGCTTGCAACCGAACATCATCTTGCAGTTTTTGCACATTGTGAAGATATCACAATGGTAGAGGGCGGTGTGATGAATGCGGATGCAAGGGCGGAGTCACTTGGTTTAAAAGGAATCTCCAATGCAGTAGAAGATGTAATTGTTGCAAGAGATATTTTGATTGCAAAAGAGACAGGAACACAGTTACATTTATGTCATTGCTCCACAGCAGACAGTGTGAAGATGGTGGAGGAAGCGAAGAAGGAAGGACTTCCGGTTACAGCCGAGGTTTGTCCGCATCATTTCATCCTGTCATCTGATGATATTACTGAGGATAACGGAAGATTTAAAATGAATCCTCCGCTTCGAAGCAAGGCAGATGTAGAAGCGTTGAAAGAAGGATTGAAGAATAACATTATGGATGTGATTGCAACAGACCATGCGCCGCATGGAGAAGATGAGAAGAACAAATCCATGAAAAATTCTGCGTTCGGTATCGTGGGAATTGAAACATCTGCAGCGCTGACCTATACAGCCCTTGTAGATAAGGGAATCTTAACACCAATGCAGATGGCGGAAAAGATGAGCTATAATCCGGCAAAAGTTCTTGGAATTGACGGAGAAAAAGGCTCTGTATCCGAAGGAAAGATTGCGGATCTTGTGATTTTTGATCCAAAGAGAGAGTATAAGATTGATAAAAACACATTTTTCTCAAAAGGAAAGAACACACCATTTGACGGTTATCCGGTAAAAGGTGATGTGAAGTATACTTTTGTAGACGGAAACATTGTGTATGAAAATAAGTTTTATTAGGAGGAAGAGGTAATGATCAACAAATTAGTTGCCAATATTAAGAAGACAGGAGCGCCAATCGTAGTAGGATTGGATCCGATGTTAAATTACATTCCGGAGCATGTGCAGAAAAAAGCTTTTGCAGAATTTGGAGAGACTTTGGAAGGTGCGGCAGAAGCCATTTGGCAGTTCAACAAAGAAATCGTAGATAAAACATACGACTTGATTCCGGCAGTAAAACCACAGATCGCTATGTACGAGCAGTTTGGAATTCCGGGATTAGAAGCATTCAAAAAGACAGTAGATTACTGTAAAGAAAAAGGATTGGTTGTAATCGGAGATATCAAACGTGGTGATATCGGTTCTACATCCGCAGCGTATGCAGTAGGACATATCGGACGCGTACAGGTAGGAAGCAAATCTTATGTACCGTTTGATGAAGATTTTGTTACAGTAAATCCATACCTTGGTTCCGATGGAGTAAAACCGTTTATCGATGTATGTAAAGAAGAAAACAAAGGATTATTTATTCTTGTAAAAACATCCAATCCATCAAGTGGAGAATTCCAGGATCGTTTGATTGACGGAAGACCATTGTATGAATGGGTAGGTGAAAAGGTTGCAGAATGGGGAGCAGACCACATGGGAGACGAATACAGCTATGTGGGAGCTGTTGTAGGAGCAACTTATCCGGAGATGGGAAAAGTCCTTCGTAAAGTGATGCCAAAATCCTATATCTTAGTACCGGGTTACGGCGCGCAGGGAGGAAAAGGAAAAGACCTCGTACATTTCTTCAATGAAGACGGACTCGGTGCAATCGTAAACTCTTCTCGTGGAATCATTGCAGCTTACAAACAAGAAGCATATGCAAAGTTTGGTGCAGAGAACTTTGGAGATGCATCAAGAGCGGCAGTAGAAGCGATGGTTACAGATATTCGTGAAAGCCTTGAGCAACGCTAAAATAGCGACCGAAAATAATTGAGGTTCAGCTCAACAAGGGCAGATGAAAGGAGAAGAAAAGATGGCAGAAAGAAGTAAGGAAACAGCAGTCGTTGTTTCTCAAGAAGAGATTTCAGAAGGAATCTTCAGTATGTGGCTGGAAACGAAGGCTGCAGCTTCGGCAAAGCCGGGACAATTTATCTCCATGTATACAAATGATGGAAGTAAATTACTCCCAAGACCGATCAGTATTTGTGAAATTGATAAAGAAAATGGCAGACTCCGTATGGTTTACCGTGTAACAGGAGAAAATACAGGAACAGAACAGTTTTCTAAGATGAGAGCAGGAGATACGCTTCCAATCATCGGACCTCTTGGCAACGGATTCCCATTAGAAGAAGGAAAAGGAAAAAAAGCGTTCTTAATGGGTGGTGGAATCGGTGTTCCGCCAATCTTAGAGCTTGCAAAACAGTTGGACGCAGATAATCAGATTGTAGTAGGTTATCGAAACGAAGAGACATTCCTTCGTGACGAGTTTGAGAAGAACGGAAAAGTCTACATTTCTACAGAAGACGGAAGCGTTGGAACAAAAGGAAATGTTATGGATGCGATTCGTGAAAATGAGTTAGATGCAGATATCATCTATGCATGCGGTCCAACACCGATGCTTCGCGCGATCAAAGCGTATGCTGAAGAAAATAATATCACATGCTACATTTCCTTAGAAGAGAAAATGGCGTGTGGAATTGGCGCATGTCTCGCGTGTGTATGTAAATCAAAAGAAAAAGATCATCACAGCAATGTGCGTAATAAACGCTGCTGCAAAGATGGTCCGGTATTCTTGAGTACGGAGGTGGAACTGTAATGGCAGATATGAGAGTGAATATTGCAGGTGTGGAATGGAAGAATCCGGTCACCACAGCTTCCGGTACATTTGGTTCCGGCGTTGAGTTTGCAGACTTTGTAGACTTGAATCAGATCGGTGCGGTTACAACAAAAGGTGTTGCAAACGTACCGTGGCCGGGGAATCCGACGCCGCGTATCGCAGAGACTTACGGCGGTATGATGAATGCGGTAGGACTTCAGAATCCGGGAATCGATCTGTTCTGTGAGAGAGACATTCCGTTTTTGAGAAAGTACGATACAAAAATCATTGTCAATGTATGCGGAAAATCTACAGAAGATTACTGCGAAGTAGTAGAGCGTCTTGCAAATGAAGATGTAGATATGTTAGAAATCAATATCTCCTGCCCGAACGTAAAAGAAGGCGGCATTGCTTTTGGACAGAATCCAAAGGCCGCAGAAGAGATTACAAAGGCAGTGAAAAAATATGCAAAGCAGCCTGTGATCATGAAATTAAGTCCAAATGTAACAGATATTACAGAGATGGCAAAAGCAGTAGAAGCAGGCGGAGCAGACGCTGTTTCTCTCATCAATACATTGACAGGCATGAAGATTGATATTCATAGAAGAGCATTTGCGGTTGCAAATAAAACAGGCGGAGTATCCGGTCCGGCAATCAAACCGATCGCAGTCCGTATGGTATATCAGGTTGCAAATGCGATCAAACTTCCGATCATTGGTATGGGAGGAATCGCAACGGCGGAGGATGCGATAGAATTCCTTCTTGCAGGAGCAAGCGCGGTATCTGTAGGAACAGCAAACTTTGTGAATCCGGGAGTGACAGCAGAGGTAGCGGCAGGAATTGAAGCATACATGGATCGTTATGGGTTTAAGACAGTTTCAGAAATGGTAGGCATTGTAAAATAGCAAAGGAGGAATCAGCATGGTAAACTGTGCAATTGTAGGAATCAACTGGGGAGACGAGGGTAAAGGAAGAATGGTAGACCTTTTGACGGAAGACTATGATGTAGTCGTTCGTTTTCAAGGGGGTGGAAACGCCGGACATACTGTGATCAACGAATATGGAAAATTTGCGCTTCATTTATTGCCATCTGGTATTTTCCGACAAGGGGTTGTCAATATTTTGGGAAACGGCGTTGCGCTTGATCCTGAAAATCTTTGGAAAGAGATGGAAGAAGTGATGTCGCAAGGCGTTGCCCTTACACCGGAGAATTTAAAAATCAGTGATCGGGCATCTTTATTACTTCCGTGGCATCGTCATTTGGATGAATTAGAAGAGCAACGACTTGCTGATAAAAAATATGGTTCTACAAAGCAAGGAATCGCACCGTTTTATTCCGATAAATATCAGAAGAAAACGGTTTTGGCGGGTGAACTTTTTTATCCGGAAGAGTTGAGAAGCCATTTGGCAGACTTGATGGAGTGGAAGAATCTGACATTGACAGAAGTATATGGAGCAGAACCATATACAATGGAGATGTTAGAGCAATGGATAGAAGAGGCTTGTGAGAAGATTAAGCCATATGTCTGTGATACGGGAATGTTTCTAAAAGAAGCACAAAAAGAAGGCAAGAGTATTTTATTTGAGGCTCAGCTTGGTTCTCTTAGAGATTTGGATTATGGAATTCATCCGTACACAACGTCCTCCAATACGATTGCTGCATTTGCACCGGTTGGCTCAGGACTTCCAAGTGCAAAGCTGGATGAGATTGTCGGTGTAGTAAAAGCATATTCTACATGCGTAGGAGAAGGACCGTTTGTCTGTGAGATGTTTGGTGACGAGGCAGAGGCGCTTCGAAAAGCCGGCGCAGAATACGGTGCAAAGACTGGAAGACCAAGACGAGTTGGACCGATCGATATTGTAGCTACAAAATATGGCGTAGAAGTGCAGGCTGCGACGGATATTGCATTGACAAAACTAGATGTGTTAAGCGGTATGGAACAGATTCCGGTATGTACACACTATAAGTTAGATGGAAAATTGATCGATCGTTTCCCGTTCCCGACAGCTTTAAAATATGCGGAGCCGGTTGTGGAATATTTCCCGGGATGGAAAGAAGATATTTCTTCTGCCCGTAATTGGGAAGACCTTCCGAAAGAAGCGCAGGAGTATGTCACTTATATTGAAAAAGCAATCGAATGCCCGATCACATATGTTTCGGTAGGACCGGAACGTGACAGCATCATTATTAGAAAGTAAGGAGGAGTGATGATGAAAAACAAATATGAATCGCCCCTTTCTTCCAGATACGCTTCGAGCTATATGTTGGAGTTGTTTTCTTCAGATACGAGATATCAAACATGGAGAAAACTTTGGGTGTCTTTGGCAAAAGCTGAAATGGAGCTTGGACTTCCGATCACCCAAGAGCAGGTAGAAGATTTAGAGGCTCATGTAACAGATATTGATTATGACTGTGTGAGCCAAAGAGAAAAAGAGGTACGCCATGACGTGATGGCTCATGTATATGCCTATGGAAAAGTAGCGCCATCGGCAGCAGGTATCATTCATCTCGGAGCAACAAGCTGTTATGTAACGGACAATGCAGACCTTGTGATTTATCGGGATGGATTGAAGTATTTACGAAATGAGTTGTTGGGAGTATTGGCAAATCTTTCAGAATTTGCCATGCAGTACCGAGGGCTTCCAACGCTTGGTTATACGCACTATCAGCCGGCGCAGCTTGTAACAGTAGGAAAGCGAGCAACGCTTTGGATGCAAGATTTCCTTACAGACTTGGAGGAGATCGATTTTGCGATTGCGAATATCAAATTTCTTGGTTGCCGTGGTACGACAGGTACAGAGGCAAGTTTTTTGGATCTCTTCGAAGGGAATCAGGAAAAGATTGACGAGATGAATCGGAAGATTGCAGCCGATTTTGATTTTACAGAATGCTTTGATGTATGTGGACAGACCTATCCAAGAAAAGTGGATTCCAGAATCTTAAACTGTTTATCTTCGATTGCACAGAGTTGCTATCGTATGGCGAACGATATTCGCCTCTTACAGCATGACCGTCAAGTGGAAGAGCCTTTTGAAAAAAATCAGATTGGTTCTTCGGCGATGGCGTATAAGAGAAATCCGATGCGAAGCGAGAGAATCTGTTCTTTGGCAAGATATCTGATGGCAGATGCTATGAATGCACCGATGACGGCGTCTACACAGTGGATGGAGCGTACATTGGACGATTCGGCAAATCGAAGGATTTCCATGCCGGAAGGCTTTCTTTGTGCAGATGCAATTTTAAGGCTGGCACAGAATGTAACGGACGGATTGCACGTCAATGAAAAAATCGTGGAGAAAACAGTAAAAGAATATCTTCCGTTTATCGCAACAGAGAATCTTATGATGGAAGCGGTAAAACGAGGCGGAGATCGTCAGAATCTTCATGAAATCATTCGTCAATGTTCTATGGAAGCAACGGCAAAAATGAAAAATGGTGAAGAGTGTGATCTGTTAAAACACTTGGCAGAAGAAAAAGAGTTTGGTTTAACGGAAAAAGAGATGGAAGAGCTTTTGACGCCGGAACTCTATATTGGACGATGCCCGGAGCAGGTAGAAGCTTTTGTAGAAAAAATAAAACCTCTTCTCGTAGGAGTAGGAAAAGAATCCGCAGAGATTGCGTTATAGATTAGGTAAAAATTGAGCCTGCAGTTCTCAAAAGATGAGAACCGCAGGCTTTTGTAATGGTCAGAATTATTAGATCAATCCTAAGTATGCGCACATCAATTTCAATGTGTTTTCCAATCCATCGATATGTGTACGCTCCATTCCGTGAGAAGCATGTACACCAGGTCCGATAAGAGCAGCGCGTGTATCGTATCCTGCACGCCATAATGCTCCGGCATCAGAACCGTATCTTGGATAAATATCTACAGCATAGTCAACGCCATGTTTTTTAGCCAATTCGATAAGGCGGGAAGTCATCTCGTAATCATATGGTCCGAGATTATCCTTAGCACAGATAGAAACTTGCTGTTCTGTACATGTTAAGTCGCATCCGACGCATCCCATATCGACAACGAGAAGTTCAGAGATGTTCTGTGGAAGTGTAGCACCGCCGTAACCGATTTCTTCATGCACAGAGAAACAAAGGTGTGTCTTGTACATTGGTTTGATGTTCTGCTCTTTCATTAATTTTAAAATAGCAAGTTCAAGAGCTGCACAAGCTTTATCATCGATGAAACGTGTTTTTAAGAAACCACTTTCTGTAACTGTTGTCTTAGGATCGTAGCAAATGAAGTCTCCGGCAGAGATTCCAAGAGCTTCTACATCTTCCTTGCTGTGTACCGGTTCATCAAGTCTGACAGCCATATTTGCTGCATCACGCACTCTCGTCTCAGCATCTGGATGCACGTGGATTGCAGGAGAAAGAGAAAGGATTGTACCGGTATATACTTTTCCTTCTCTTGTATAGATACGACAGTATTCTCCGTCTAATGTTGGAACGATAGGACCTCCAACAACAGTAAACATCAAATCACCGTCTGCTGTGATAGAGCGAACCATAAGTCCAAGAGTGTCTACGTGAGCGGAAAGAGCCACTTCTTTGTCGTTATTTTCTCCTTCTATTGTAACAACAACATTTCCCAAGTTATTGCGGTATGCAGGATAACCCATAGACTTTGCAGTTTCTAAAACGTGTTCGGTCACTTTGTCTGTAAAACCTGTTGGACTATCGATTGCAAAAAGATCCTTGGAAAGTTCGATCGCATCCTTTGCGTATTGATTGAAATTCATGATAATAGCCTCCTTAATTATGTTGAAAAATATATACGATTATGCTATGATGCATATGCAATCATAGTTTGTTAACAATTTATAATATGAGATATAAAAAGTCAATAGTAATAGTCACTAAAAACAAGCTATAGATTTTGGTAATAATATTTTTGAAATAGAGAAGGTGAACTGCCATGCCAAATTTATATTATCGTACATTGAAAGAAAATGTTGTAGATATTATTCGAGATAAGATCCTTACGAGGGAATACAAGCCGGGAATGCGATTGATTGAGCAGGAATTAGCAGAAGAATTATCAGTGAGTCGAGGACCTGTAAGAGAAGCGCTTCGAGAACTTGCAAGAGAAAGAATCGTTGAATATTCTAGAAACGTAGGATGCTTTGTAAGAGGAGTTTCATTGGAAGATGTATACGAAATTTATATGCTTCGTGCATACTATGAGATGATTTCTATACGCTTATGTGATGGACAGATTCCGGAATCTGGATTAAAAGCTATGGAAAAGGCATTGGATTGCATGAAAAACAATAAATTAGGAGAGTTTCGCAAAGTGGCAGAATATGATGTGATGTTCCACGAAGCAATCATCAATTCCGGAGATATGCCAAGGCTGAAGAAAGCGTGGGAGGATCTGAACTACGGAGCAATCATTAGTAGTTATATCAGTTATGCAGACCGAAATGAAATGATCATGAAGCAGCATGAGATTCACCAAAGTTTATTTGATGTATGCTGTGAAAAAGATGCAGATCAGATCTGTGAAGAAATCGCACATCACTATGGTCTCGTTATGGAGAGAAATGTGAAGAAAAATGGAGAGTTGTCTTCGAAATATAAGTTTACAATGGAAGTGCATATTTAGGAATTTTAAAATGGAGTAAATATTTCAAGAAAAATCACATGGAATAAGAATAATCAGTCACCTAGATTAACAGTGCCGGTCGTTGTTGTTGCAAAGCGAGAAAACATTACGCATCATCAACATGCAAATGCAGGGGATTCGAGCGGTGCACACGGATTCCATACTACAACAAGCACTTCATATTATGTGACATTTCAGGTGGAAAGTGGAGACAGAATAGAGTTTTGTGTTTCGGGAACAGAATACGGAATGCTTGTAGAAGGTGATACTGGCAGACTGACTTTTCAAGGAACGAGATATTTGTCGTTTGAACGGTAAATCTCAGTTTGTAGCAGACGGTTTTTGGATTGACTGTCTGCTTTTTCTTTTGCAGGTTCTTTTATGTTGCCTTTTACCTACAGTAATTGAAATGAATGGAAATGTATGATAAAATTGAAAGGATTTAAAAGTTCTTTTTTAGATAAAAAATAAGGGTAAAAACCCGGAAAACGGAGGTTTTATAAGATATGGAAGCATACAAGCAAGAATTTATTGATTTTATGGTAGAGAGCAAAGTATTAAAATTTGGAGATTTTACATTAAAGAGCGGTAGAAAATCACCATTTTTCATGAATGCTGGCGGTTATGTAACAGGTTCACAATTGAAAAAACTCGGAGAATATTATGCGAAAGCAATTCATGATAAATACGGAGAAGATTTTGACGTATTATTCGGACCTGCATACAAGGGAATTCCGCTTGCAGTTGTAACAGCGATTGCGTTCAGCGAATTATATGGAAAAGAAGTACGTTATTGTTCAGACCGTAAGGAAGAAAAAGATCACGGCGCAGATAAAGGAAGTTTCCTTGGAAGTAAGCTTCAAGACGGAGATCGTGTTGTAATGATCGAGGATGTGACAACTTCCGGTAAATCAATGGAGGAGACAGTTCCGAAGGTAAGAGGAGCAGCAAATGTAGAAATCGTAGGGCTTATGGTATCTCTTGACCGTATGGAAGTAGGAAAAGGCGGAGTAAAATGTGCCTTGGATGAAGTGAAGGACTTATATGGATTCGAGACAAATGCAATTGTGACAATGGCAGAAGTTGTGGAACATTTGTATAACAGACCATGCAATGGAGAAGTTGTGATCGATGATACGATCAAAGAAGCGATCGATGCATATTATGAACAGTATGGAGCAAAATAATTGGCACAATGCGACCATGCGCGGAATAACCGGAAAGGATCTGGAATATGGAAAAAGTATATAAAACAATGGGAAATGTGGGCGGTGCGAATATTGCACTTGGAATTATTATGCTGGTGACAGGGATTACTGCCGGAATTCTCACGATTGTAAGTGGAGCAAGATTATTGGCGAACCGTAAAAATATTATATTTTAAGAAGGGATACTGGTTTGAAAGTTAAGACCAAAAAGAAACTGCGGTTTCTTGGCAAAGTATTATTTGTACTCTATATTTTATTTATATTTTATTTTCTTCTTCTTTCAGACTGGTATGGCCGAAGCGGTGAGATGCAGGACTACCATTATAACTTAGAATTATTTCGGGAGATCAAAAGATTTTGGACATACCGCGATCAGTTGGGGATGAAAGCGGTTGTCTATAATCTTTTGGGAAATGTTTTGATTTTTGTGCCGTTTGGTTTTTTTATGCCAATGGCGAGCAAATACAGAAGTTTTTTCATGACTGCATGTTACGGATTTGGGCTTAGTCTCCTCGTTGAAATCTTCCAGTTGATTACGAAAGTGGGAAGTTTTGACGTAGATGACCTGTTTCTCAATACAGTCGGCGGTATTATAGGTTATATTATATTTGCACTATGCAATACTGTGAGGAGAGGATATGCGAAGAGAAAAAAATAAGGAGAGAAGAAAGAAAAAGGAGCAGAAACAAAGACGTGGAAGCAAATACGGGCGTGTGAAACTCAGGCAGGCAAGAAGGGGAGTTGTATCCTGTAGTATTGCAGGGCTTATCGCCGGTGCGATTTTTCTTCTCGTAGGAATTACATATGTGATGAAAGGCAAAGCGGCGGGGTTCATCGGTGGATTTGGAATCAGCGCTATGATCTTTACTGTTGTTGGGATTGTAACAGCAGTCAAAGGATTTAAAGAGAGAGAAAAGAATTACCTTACCTGTAAGATCGGGATAGGATTAAATATATTTTTACTTGTGACTTTATTCATTTTCTTTTTAGGAGGTATTTTGTAGGATGACGGAACAGATTAGAGAACGTTATGACCTTACAATAGATAGAATTGGAAGAATTTGTATGGAAAAAACTGTCGGGGAACAGTTTCGAGAGTATTTTCAGAAAACAGCAGAGTTCATTCTTGAGATTGAGCGAATTCGGAAGTTGATTGAAACCGGAATGTGGAAGCAGCTTTCAGCGGAGGAAAAAAGAGAAGAGAATAGGAAACTGTACGAAGATATTTTACCGGAGCAATATGCAGCCAGTTATGCAAATCCAGCTTATGCAGTACAGAAGTTGGGTGAAGAATACGGTAGAATATTGAGTTTTCTATATACGGAGATACGTGGAGAGATCATCTACGCATTTGAGCAGAAGGATCTGTATCTTACGATATGCAACGAGTTATTCATTGAGATATATAATTGTTTTGAGTCTGTGGAACAACCGGCATATGAAGAAATCAAAGAAATCGTGTATTGGTATGCCAGTGATTATGCGGATGTGTTTGTGGCAGATCGGGTTCGGGAACAAATAGATCCATCTCTTGATTTTGCAACAACGATCATTATGCAAGCAGATTTATCCGACAGTAGTTATCTGTATGATTATGGAGAATATGTGTCTGATAATGAGAAAATAACTGCAGAATATCTCAATACTTTGCCGGAAGAGACCATTCAGAAGATGGCGGATACTTATACGGAAGGATATAGAATGTGTTTTGTGAATGGACGAAAAGACCTGTCCAAGAAAAAAACAGTAAACGTGCGGTATCCTCTTGGCTTTGAGCGTATGATGCGAAGAGCTCTTGAGAATTTTGAAAAAATGGGTCTGCAACCGGTAATTTTCCGAAATGCAGTCAGTGTGTTGATAAAAGGGAAGAATAGAACCGGATATTACGGTGGAGTGGCAAATAGTCAGTATGAGTTCGACCATCAATTTGATCAAGGATTATTTTTAGATAAAAAGTTTGTGGAACGTAAATTAGAAGTGATGAAGAGCACATACGAGAATCATAAAGAGCTGGCGAGAGGGCTTGCCGGTCCGGCAGTATTAGAAGGATTCGGAGATATTCCGTTTGCGCCGGTGAGTAAGCCGGAGAACGTAAGCCTTACTAAGAAGCAGGAACAATTGGAAGTATTTTATGCAGGAAAAGCCGGACAGTTGGTGAACGAATATGTTCCGGGAGATGAACGAGGATTTACGATCATATCCTTCCCGCTACCGGCTATTGGCGAGAAATACGAGGAGATTTTTGATGAAGTAATTCGAATCAATACGTTGGATTCGGAGTTGTATGGAAAAATCCAGCAAAATATCATTGACGTATTGGATCGAGGAACCTATGTCCATGTAGAAGGAAAAGGAGATAATAAGACCGATCTAGATATTCAATTGTATCCGCTTAAAGATCCTTCAAAAGAAACGATTTTTGAAAACTGTGTGGCAGACTGTAACATTCCGGTTGGAGAAGTATTTACTTCGCCGGTTCTAAAAGGAACCAATGGAACGCTTCATGTAAGTAAGGTTTTTTTGCATGAGTTACAATATCAGAATCTTGAGATTACATTTGAAGATGGTATGATCAAAGACTATACATGTACCAATTTTGATTCGGAAGAGGAAAATAAAAAGTATGTTTTCGACAATGTACTTTATAATCATGATACGCTTCCGATTGGAGAGTTTGCGATTGGAACAAACACAACGGCATATGTAATGGCGCAGAAGTATGGAATTGAAGATAAGCTTACGATTCTTATTGCGGAGAAGATGGGTCCGCATTTTGCAGTAGGCGATACGTGCTATAGTTGGAGCGAAGACGTGAAGGTATACAATCCAAATGGAAAAGAAATTGTGGCAAGAGACAATGAAGTATCTATTTTAAGAAAAGAAGACGTCAGTAAGGCGTATTATCAGTGTCATACAGATATCACCATTCCTTATGAAGAATTGGCTGAGATCAGTGTGGTTACAGAACAGGGTGAGAAAATCATGATTCTTCAGGATGGCAGATTTGTCGTGCCGGGAACAGAAAAATTAAACGAACCTTTCCAAGAATTGAATTAATCCTTATAAGTAATTATAATCAGTAATCCGGAGTAGAGTAGTTGACATACTTGCTCCGGATTAGTAAAATTATCTTATAAATACTAGAGATTTATTGATATCACTTATAAATATCTTATTTACAGAAGGGAGAATTTTATGCCAAGAGTAGGAATTGTAATGGGTAGTGACTCAGACTTAAAGGTGATGAGTAAAGCTGCGGCAACGTTAGAAAAATTCGGAGTTGAGTATGAGATGACAATTATCTCTGCCCACAGAGAACCGGATGAATTGATCGAGTGGTGCAGAACTGCAGAAGATCGAGGAGTGAAGGTGATGATCGCCGGAGCCGGAATGGCAGCAGCGCTTCCGGGAATGTGTGCAGCATTGTTTACGTTACCGGTAATCGGAGTTCCGCTTTCCGGTAAGAATTTGGATGGTATGGATGCAGTATTTTCAATTATGCAGATGCCGCCGGGAGTACCGGTTGCGACAGTTGCAGTTGATGGAGCTATGAATGCAGCGCTTCTTGCAATGAAAATTCTTGCAGCTTCCGATGAAACACTTCTTGCAAAACTGAACGAGTACAAAGAAGAGATGCGCGAGACAGTAAAAGCGAAAGCAGCAAAGTTAGATGAGATTGGTTATGAGGCATATTTAAACAAATAAATCACAAGGAAAGATAAAGTGGAGGATTCGTTATGGATTACAAGAAAGCAGGCGTGGATATTGAAGCTGGTTACAAATCGGTAGAATTGATGAAAGAACATGTGAAAAAGACAATGCGTCCGGAAGTACTTGGAGGCTTGGGCGGTTTCTCAGGAGCATTTTCTCTTGCAAAGATCAAAGAGATGGAAGAGCCTGTATTATTGTCCGGAACAGATGGATGCGGAACAAAAGTAAAGCTTGCTATGATCATGGATAAGCATGACACAATCGGAATCGATGCGGTTGCTATGTGTGTCAACGATATCGCATGTGCAGGTGGAGAACCGTTATTTTTCTTAGATTATATTGCATGTGGCAAGAACTATCCGGAGAAAATCGCTTCTATCGTAAAAGGTGTAGCAGAAGGATGTCTTCAGTCAGAAGCTGCTTTGATCGGCGGAGAGACAGCAGAACATCCGGGACTTATGCCGGAAGACGACTACGATCTTGCAGGATTTGCAGTTGGCGTATGTGACAAAAAAGATATGATTACAGGAGAGAACTTAAAAGCAGGAGATGTGTTGATCGGTATGGCATCATCTGGTGTACACAGCAATGGATTCTCGCTTGTAAGAAAAGTATTCGATATGACAAAAGAGTCCTTGGATACATATTATGATGAACTTGGAAAAACGTTAGGTGAGACACTTCTTGCTCCGACAAGAATCTATGTAAAAGCATTGAAGAGCATCAAAAATGCCGGTGTGACGGTAAAAGCCTGCAGTCATATTACAGGCGGTGGATTCTATGAGAACATTCCGAGAATGTTAAAAGAAGGCACACACGCAGTTGTGAAAAAAGACAGTTATCCGGTTCCACCAATCTTTGATATGATGGCAAAGAAAGGTGATATCGCAGAAGAAATGATGTATAACACATTCAACATGGGTCTTGGAATGATCGTAGCCGTAGAGGAAAAAGATGTAGAGAAGACAATGGCTGCAATCAAAGAAGCAGGAGATGCATGTTATGTCGTAGGTCACATTGAAGACGGCGAAAAAGGAGTTACATTATGCTAAAAGTTGTTGTATTAGTGTCAGGAGGAGGAACGAACCTTCAGGCAATCATTGACGCAGTAGAGTCTAATACAATTACAAATACGGAGATCATCGGGGTAATCAGCAATAACCGCAATGCCTATGCGTTAGAACGTGCAAAAAACCACGGCATTCCGGGAATGTGTATTTCCCCAAAAGATTATGAGACAAGGGAAGCATTTAACGATGCTTTCCTTTGTGCGCTTAACGAGCTGAATCCGGACTTGATTGTATTGGCAGGATTCCTGGTAGTGATTCCGGCGAAGATGATTCGCCAGTATGAAAATCGAATCATTAACATTCATCCATCTTTGATCCCTGCATTTTGCGGAACAGGTTACTATGGATTGAAGGTACATGAAGCGGCCTTGAAACGAGGCGTAAAAGTTGTAGGAGCGACGGTACATTTTGTAGATGAGGGAACCGATACAGGTCCGATCATTCTGCAAAAAGCTGTCAATGTAGAGCAGGGAGATACGCCAGAAGTATTACAACGCCGTGTGATGGAGCAGGCAGAATGGAAGATCCTTCCGGAGGCGATCAACCTCATTGCAAATGATAAAATTGAAGTAAAAGACGGACACGTAGTTATAAAAGCATAAGGAGAATACCGATGAAAGTATTAATCGTAGGTGGTGGCGGAAGAGAGCACGCGATCGCATGGAAAGTAGCACAAAGTAAACGAGTAGAAAAGATCTACTGCGCACCGGGCAATGCAGGAATTGCAGAATACGCAGAATGCGTAGGTATCGGCGCTATGGAATTTGAAAAACTTGCAGCTTTTGCAAAAGAGAAGGAAATCGACCTTACCGTAGTAGGGATGGACGATCCGCTCGTAGGTGGAATTGTGGATGTATTTGAAGCAGAAGGACTTCGAGTATTCGGACCAAATAAAGCAGCGGCAATCTTGGAAGGTTCCAAAGCATTTTCCAAAGATTTGATGAAAAAATATAACATACCAACTGCAGCGTATGAGAATTTTGACAATGCGGAAGCTGCTATTGCGTATTTGGAAACTGCAAAATTCCCAATCGTATTAAAGGCGGATGGACTCGCTCTTGGAAAAGGAGTTCTTATCTGCAACACATTGGAAGAAGCAAAAGAAGGCGTTCGCACAATCATGTTGGATAAGCAGTTTGGAGAATCCGGTAATACGATGGTAATCGAAGAATTTATGATAGGACGCGAAGTTTCTGTTCTTACCTTTGTGGATGGTAAAACAATTAAGACGATGACTTCCGCGCAGGATCACAAACGTGCAAAAGACGGAGATCAGGGATTGAATACCGGAGGAATGGGAACATTTTCTCCAAGTCCGTTCTACACAAAAGAAGTTGAGGAATTCTGTGAGAAATATATTTATCAGGCAACGGTAGATGCGATGAGAGCAGAAGGAAGAACATTCAAGGGTATCATTTTCTTCGGACTCATGCTGACAGAGGATGGACCGAAGGTATTGGAATACAATGCAAGATTCGGAGATCCGGAGACACAGGTTGTACTTCCTCGTATGAAGACAGATATTGTAGATGTGTTTGAGGCTTGTATCGACGGCACATTGGATCAGGTGGATTTGGAATTTGAAGACAATGCGGCAGTCTGTGTTGTGCTTGCATCCGCAGGATACCCGGAGAAATATGAAAAAGGATTCCCAATCACAGGATTGGAAGAATTCAAGAAACATGACGGATACTATTGCTTCCACGCAGGAACCAAATTCGATGGGGAGACTATTGTGACAAACGGAGGTCGTGTTCTCGGTGTGACGGCAAAAGGTGCAGATTTAAAAGAAGCAAGAGCTAATGCGTATGCTGCAACAGAATGGGTACAGTTTGATAATAAATATAAGAGAAATGATATCGGAAAAGCCATTGATGAAGCTTAGAAGGTGAGGAGATCCTCGCAGGACAGAGAATATTGTTTTGCGAGGATCTTTTTTCATGTAGAAAGAAGTATAAATGTATAATTGCACTCTTGTATACAAAAACTTTAATAAATTAAATTGTTGACGTAACAAAGAAATAATGATATAGTGAAGAAGTGAATAGAATCAGGAGGTAAAATACATGCTCAAAGGGTTTAAAAATGCAGTAGAAGTAGATTTTTCATTAGAAGAGAATCGAGCAAAGATGGAAGAAGCATTCCGTCTGGTAGAAGAAGAAAAAGGGAAAGTATATCCATTGATCATCGGTGGAGAGAGAATTGAGACGGAAAAGAAAATCACATCTATTTCTCCATCTACAAAAGAAGTATTGGGATATGCATGTTCTTGTACACGTGAATTGGCAGAACAAGCGATTCAAGAGGCGAATAAAGCATTTCAAAAATGGAGTGTAACTCCGGTAGAAGAGAGAATTCGTTGCTTACGTAAACTTGCTACGTTATTAGATGAAAATCGATTTGTCTTAGACGCATGGAACGTAGAAGAAAGCGGAAAAAACTGGGGTGAAGCGGACGGAGAACTTTGTGAACAGCTTGATTTCATCAATTCATATGTGATGCATATGAAAAAGCTTGATGAGGGCCTTGAGCTTGTTCCGACTGATGAATATACAAAATGTGTCTATATCCCGATCGGGGTAGGCGTTGCTGTGCCGCCTTGGAATTTCCCATTATCCTTACTTGGCGGTATGGTTGCGGCGGCAGTTGTGACAGGAAATACGATTGTATGCAAACCTTCTTCAGATACACCGATCATGGCGTATAAATTCATCGAGCTTTGTGAAAAAGCCGGAGTTCCTGCAGGAGTTGTAAATTACATTCCGGGTTCCGGATCAGAGATTGGAGATTTTCTTGTAGAACATCCGTTGACAAGATTCATCAATTTCACAGGTTCGAAAGAGACAGGATGTCACATCAATGAATGTGCAGCAAAGATTTCGAATGGTCAGAAATGGATCAAACGCGTTGTTGCAGAGATGGGTGGAAAAAATGCGATTATCGTAGACTCTTCTGCAAATATTGAAAAAGCAGCACAGGGAATCGTGAACTCTGCATTCACATTCCAAGGACAAAAATGTTCCGCATGCTCCAGAGCGATTGTAATGAGCGATGTGTATGAGGAGTTGGTGGATGCGGTAGTGGCTCGTGCAAAAGAATTGCATGAGAATCAGGGAACAGGAAAAAGTAATGCTCCAATGGGACCTGTGATCAATCAGAATGCATACAACAGTATTACAAATTATATCGAGATTGCACGCGGCGAGGGGAATATCGTATACGGCGGTACATATAGTGATGAAAAAGGATTCTATATCGCGCCGACAGTCGTACGTGATATTACAAGAGATGCGAGAATTGCAAATGAAGAGATTTTCGGACCGGTACTTGCGGTCATCAAAGTAGAGTCTTTTGATGAAGCGCTGGATATTGCAAATCAGACAGAGTATGGTCTTACAGGTTCTGTATATAGCGAAAACCGTGAGAACATTCAGAAAGCAAAAGTAGGATTCCATGTTGGAAACTTGTACTTTAACAGAAAGTCTACGGCAGCAGTTGTTCTACAACATCCATTTGGAGGATTCAATATGTCCGGTACAGATGCGAAGACAGGAACAAGTGACTACCTTACGAACTTTCTGAACTTGAAATCAATTTGTGAAGATTTGACAGACTAAAAAGGAAGTCGCAGCAGACAATTGAAAATGAAAAATATTTCTGCCACCAGGAATGGTGTGCTGCTTGAGGGCAGCATATCATGAAACTGGTGGCAGTTGTATTTCTGATAAAGTTTAAGAAAGGGTTCCGTTTTTAGAACAAGATAGTGTTACTGTTTTTGTAGCTGTCTTTATTATTTTGGAACCTTTGTAAAGGTTAGCGGTTGCTGTTGCACTTGCGGTGTTGCCGGAGCGGCTGCTGTTTTTACTTGCGATTCTCCAATTGGAATTGTTGGAGATTGCGGAAACCTTAGATGCTGTACATTTGGAAGTAGAACCGTTGTAAGTAAAAGTTCCGGTTACGGTGACACTCCAGAGAACAGTTCCGTTACTATCGCGATATTTTCCAACTTTAGAGGCGGATTTTGTTTTAGAATTGGCTCGGAGTAAATATTCATCATTATGTTGGATGACTGTGATTTCAAATGAATCACCATTTTCAAAATATTCTGTATAAGTAGAGAGGACAGAGTCGGCTGCTTCAACGGAAACTGATGAGAAAATGAGTGTAAATGCGAAAAGGAAAGAAGATATGATTTTCATAAATTTTTTCATGTTTGTGTATCCTTTCGATATCTTTTATTTTGCTGTATCATCTGAAGGGGGAGGGACTTCCCCATGATCGATGATTTCGATTGTTTCTTGATGAATATATGCTTTGCGTACCTCTAGCAATGCAAGATAATCTGCTCTTATTTTTAATATTCCCATTGTAAGTGATAAGACAATAAGAAGTCCTAAAGCCAAGCGTATAAATTTGGTACAAGATAAGGATTTGCGAAGCGCTTCTCCGTCCATATCTAAAAGATAACGAGAAACAATGTCTTTGGGTTCTCCGATTTCTTGGATGAGAGAGTCTAAAGTAAAGTCCTTACATTCTGTCGTGTAATCTGTAATGGTGTTGCAGATATCATTGAAAAATCTTTTTTCGTTTTCTGTAAAAACCGGAAAAAGGTGCCGAAGTTCTCGCTTATAGTTTTTGATGATTTTGTGTTGTATACGATTCATGACATACTCCTTTTGTTAAGAAATTATATTTGGCACGAACAATATTTTTATTCTGTAGTTTCTTTCAGAGAAGAGTCTGACTCCTCGTAAATCGTAGTTTCGATAATTTCTCGGTTAATATATGCGTCAGTGGCTTCGAGAAAAGCGAGATAATCTGTCCCTATTTTAAATACGCTTGTTACGATTGCGACTAAAATGATAACTCCGAAAGTAAAGCGTACATATTTCGTTCGAGATAAAGACTTACGAAGGATTTCTCCGTCCATATCTAAAAGATAACGGGAAACAATGTCTTTTGGTTCTCCGATTTCTTGAATGAGAGAGTCTAGAGTAAAGTCCTCACATTCGGTCGTGTAATCTGTAATGGTGTTACAGATATCGTTGAAAAATCGCTTCTCGTTTTTTGTAAAAACAGGGAAAAGATGCCTGATTTCTCGTTTGTAGTTTTTTATTATTTTATTCTGTGCATGAGTCATGATGTTCTCCCCTCCTATGCACTCTCATTTTCGTAATTGAGAATTCGTTGAATTCCTTCGTTTGTTGAATAATAGTCTTCAAGTAAAAGCTTTAGCCGTTCTACCCCGGAATCTTCAATATGATAGTAAACTCTTACTAACCGTTTTCCTGCCTGCTGTTTGTAATCCGTAATATAGCCGTTGTCAATTAATTTGTATAAAGCGGGATATAAAGAGCCTACAGGGATATCAATAATTCCGTTGGAACGGGATTTGATATTCTGGGATAACTCGTAACCGTAATAGTCTTTTTCTTGAAGCAGGTGTAAGATAAGTAATTCAACGGAACCACGACGAAAATTACTTTTGTTATCCATTGAAATTTACACTCCTTTCTAACAATTCATATTATATAATATAATAGTTTTTAAATCAATATTTAGAAAAACTAAATAATTGTTGACAAGTATAATTGGATAGTGTAATTTAAAGATAAAGAAAGCTTTCTAAAAACGGAAAATATTTAAAGGAGAATTAAAAAATGAAGAAATTAAAAACTTTAAGTCTAATATTGTGTTCGGCAATTATATGCAATATAGCAGTTCCTTTTGAAAAGGTAAATGCGTCTAATAAGGGAAATGAACTCAAGGTAGACATCGTTAATCTTGAAAAATATAGAGTAGAAGAAAAAGTCAGATTGACAGATGGATATGAATTTAGTATGTTGAATATAGGAGATAATATGGTATATTGTCTAGAAAACTCGGAAAATGATTTGGAATTTGCATATAATATAAATGATACAGTATACTATGAGCATTACAAGGATAAGAAATTAGTTGAAAAAAAGAGTTACTCAGATGAATTTTTTGATACTAAAACAGAGGAACTTAGTAAGGAAAATGAAAAAAATATTGAAAGAATCTTAGATGAAAACAATTATAATTCTGCCGAGGAATTAGCAGATTTATTAAGAGCCCAGGGGATAAGTGGTGTAGAAGTTTTGTATGAGAATGACACATATTTTATAGATCCTTTTAGAAATTCACAATTAACAACTAGAGCAACCGCATCAAAAAATATTAGTATGGACGGATTAAAGACTGCATTTCCAGCTATGAGTAAGAAAAAAGTGGGAAGTAAAGTGTTTAATGCTTCGCCGAAGCCAACAGTTAAAACAACCATCTATTGTAAAGATACGAGATCTAATTATATAAGTACTAAGAATTCGACATATAGTTTATCCGCAGGTATATCAGTAGCAGTAGCAGCAGCTAAAGTTTATCTTTCTCCAAATAAACTTCAGAGTGTACTATCAGCCTATATTTCAGTCGGAAAATTGATTTCATCAGTAAATTTTAGTAGATCTATAAATGCGAAAGCAAGTGTATCAAGAGAAGCTTGGATGTATGATAGGGTAACACGTAAACAAGAAATTAGAGTTTATGGAAAGTCAGCGACCGATACCTTTAGTGTAGGTAAAGCATCAGATGCTAAGCCATATGGTTGGAACTGTAATTATCAAAGTTTGTTTGACAGAATGAGTGTGTCTGAAACATTAAATGAAGGGATTGCGATTTGGGAATACAATATAAAACAATACGGAAAATTTCTTTAAGTAAGAATTTGTTTTTTATAGAACGCATTTATCATAAACTATAGGAAGGAGGTGCTGGATATGGAGAAAAGATTTTGGAAACGATATAAAACGTGGGGGATTCTTATTTGTGCATTGATATGTAGCGGATTTGTAGTATACATACTTCTTCCTCAAATTGACAGTATGTTGTTTCGAAAAGAAGTCGGAACACTAGATTCTTGGAAAGAACTGTGTAACCGAGAGGATGCTCGCTTTTTGAGTTATGATATTCCGGATAGCGGGGAACAAACAAAAGACGAATTTCATCGGCCAAAAGAAACAGATTCTGTATTTTCCTTTGATGGAGTTGTCAAGGTAGATGATGGGTTATATATTACAGGAATTCGAGGGCTGACAAATTGGGGAATGATGATTCGGATGTATAGTCGGAAGAATATGACTCTGGAGACACCGCAGGAAATCTCCGGTGAATATAAGACATGGGATTTTTATCTGACTTGCAAAGGAGCGGAACATAGCGATTTTCCTCATCAGGAGAATTCGGAAATGCTGGTTGGAAATAAGTCATTTGCATATCCGGTTACTACATATCTTGTAGCGCCAGACAACATCAATGAAGATGGAACACTTACATTATTATATCACACGGGCAAGGATTACAAGGAGCAAAAAGAAATCAAAATCGATGTAAAACTTCTGAAACTGGATGAGTAAAAGGAGGACAGAACATGGATAAATTGTGTGAGATAAAAGAAGGATTGAAGAAACATAAGGTGCTGTTTTCGCAGTGTATGCCATGAGTATTATAGTTTCCCTAATCAGTATTATGGGAATGACAAAAGCTGGTGATTATATTGTATTTTTACCGCATGTACTATGTATTATTTTATTAGGGTATCTACAGTATCAATCAAGAAGAAAATAGTGTTATGAATCAGTTATAAATTGACAAGAACAGTCGATTGTTATATCATTGGTATAACAATCGGCTGTTTGCGTTAGAAAATGATGGAGGTGGAAGGTTTGATTATAGAGATTGATTTTAATAGTGATGAAGCAATCTACATGCAGTTGCGCAATAGAATCATTATGGGAATTGCGACAGCGGAACTTCGAGAGGGAGACAGTCTTCCATCTGTGAGAAGTTTGGCGGATAATATAGGGATCAATATGCATACTGTGAATAAAGCATATTCTGTATTAAAGCAGGAGGGATTTATTCAGCTGGATCGAAGAAGAGGAGCAGTTATTGCAGTAGATATTGACAAATTACAGGCATTAGAAGATATGAAACGAAATCTGCGCATCATATTGGCGAAAGGTTGCTGTAAGAACATTACAAAAGAGGAAGTCCACGGGCTTGTGGAAGAGATTTTTGAAGAGTATAGATAATGAAAAGGGTTTGACGGGAGGTTATTGATGCATAAGTCATATACAAAACAGGCAGAAGAGGTACTTCGCGTAGCGAAGAAGCTGGCAAGACAGATGGGGCATCCTTATATAGGAACAGAACATCTTCTTGTAGCGCTAAGGCAAGTATATACAGGTGTGGCAGGACAGGTGCTTGCAGCGAATGGTATTGAAGAAGACGAGATAAAAAAAGTTGTTGCGGAATTAGTCTCACCAATTGGAGAACGGGATGGTAAAGAAAAGCCGGAAGAAAGTCCTAGACTTTCTTATATATTAGAAAGCAGTGAAGTTCAGGCAGCGAAGTTTCGTTCGGAGAAGATTGGAACAGAGCATATGCTTTTTTCCATGATTTTAGATGGGGAATGTGTAGCGGCCAAGATTCTTGCAACATTGAATGTAAATTTGCAAAAACTGGCGGGAGATATTTTAGAAGCGTCAGGCGTAGATCCGGAGCTTTTGAAAGAAGTACAGGACGGACAGGGAAACCAGGATACGTTGGAGCAATACAGTACAGATCTTACAAGACAGGCAGAAGAAGGAAAGTTAGATCCGGTGGTAGGACGTGAGGAGAAAATCAGCAGAATCATGCAGATTCTAAGCCGGAGAACGAAGAATAATCCATGCCTGATCGGTGAACCGGGAGTAGGAAAGACTGCGATTGTGGAAGGTTTGGCGCAGCGGATTGCAGCGGGAACAGTTCCGGATAGTATGAAAGGAAAACGGATTGTAACATTAGACCTTGCGGGAATGGTGGCAGGATCGAAATATCGTGGTGAGTTTGAAGATCGTATGAAAAAAATGATTCGAGAGGTGAAAGCATCCGGCAATACCATCCTATTTTTAGATGAAGTGCATACGATCATCGGAGCAGGTGGTGCAGAGGGGTCCATTGATGCGTCCAATATGCTAAAACCATCGTTGGCACGCGGGGAACTACAGTTGATCGGCGCAACTACTATCGTGGAATATCGGAAACATATCGAAAAAGATGCGGCTTTGGAACGACGTTTTCAGCCGGTTATTGTGGAAGAACCAACAGAAGAGCAATGCATTACGATTATAGAAGGCTTGAAAGGGAAATACGAAACTCATCATCATGTGACGATTACAGATGAGGCAGTAAAAGCTACGGTAGAATTATCGAAACGCTATGTGACAGATCGTTATCTTCCGGATAAAGCAATCGATATTTTAGATGAATCGTGTGCAAAAGTAAGTTTAGCCGGATTTAAAGTGCCGGATAGTTTTGAAAATCTGGAACAGACCATAGATGAATTAGTAATGGGAAAAGAAGAAGCGATAAAAGCCGGTGATTTTTCGGAGGCTTCTCTTTTACATCAGGAACAGATGGCGGCAGAACAGAAACTTATGCAGGCGAAGAAACGGTTTGAAAAAAATAATCAAAAGAAACATCTGACTGTGGAAGAAGAACATGTGGCAGAAGTAGTTTCTGCATGGACGAAGATTCCGGTACAAAAGCTTGCGCAAAGTGAGACGGAACGTTTGAAACATTTGGAAAGCACACTTCATAAAAGAGTGATTGGACAGGAAGAAGCAGTATCAGCGGTAGCAAAAGCGGTAAAAAGAGGTCGTGTCGGTCTCAAAGATCCGAATCGTCCGATTGGTTCTTTCTTGTTCTTAGGCCCGACAGGGGTGGGAAAAACAGAACTATCTAAAGCCTTGGCAGAGGCGCTGTTTGGAAAAGAAGACGCAATGATCCGTGTGGATATGTCTGAGTATATGGAGAAGCATAGCGTGTCGAAGATGATTGGTTCGCCTCCGGGATATGTGGGTCACGAAGATGGAGGGCAATTAAGTGAAAAGGTTCGCCGAAACCCATATTCTGTCATTTTATTTGATGAGATTGAAAAAGCACATCTGGATGTATTTAATATTTTATTACAGGTTTTGGATGATGGACATATTACGGATTCGCAGGGAAGAAAGGTAGATTTCAAAAATACGGTTATTATCATGACCTCCAATGCAGGAGCAAAAGCAATCGTAGAGCCGAAAAAGCTTGGATTTACCTTTGAAGAGGACGAAAAAGGCGATTACAAACGGATGAAATCTAATGTGATGAATGAAGTGAAACAGATTTTCAAACCGGAATTTTTGAATCGAATCGATGAAACAATCGTATTCCATGCATTGACGAAAGAACATATGAAGAAAATCGTTGGATTGATGTGTAAGGAATTTACAGACCGTGTGAAAAAGCAACTGGACATCAAGTTAGTGATCCGGAGTTCTGTAAAAGATTTGATCGTAGAAAAAGGAACCGATACGAAATACGGAGCAAGACCGCTTCGCCGCGCAATGCAGAATATTTTAGAAGACAAGATGGCAGATGCGATTTTAAATGGAGAGATCCAAAGCGGAACGCAAGTAGAAGTGGGGATATCTAAAAAAGATATTAAATTTATCACAAAAACGTTAAATGCCTAGCCAAAGATTCTGAACTATTATATAATAAGATATATAACAAAAGAAAACCATTAGGAGGATAAAATAATGGGAGCAGTGAAAGAATTGCTTAGAATAGAAGCGGATGGAACTTTAAGCTTCGGAGATTACACATTACCATCCAAAACAAAACTTGAGGATTTCGAATACCAGGGAGATCTGTATAAGGTGAAAACATTTGCGGAGATTACAAAGCTTGAAAAAAACGGAATGTTTTTATATGAATCTGTTCCGGGAACAGCGGTAGAGAATCTGAAAGTGACAGAAGATACTTTATCTTTTGTAGTTTCGGGAGATGCAGATGCTCAGTTTACAGTAGAACTTGAGGCGGACACAGAGTATACAGTTTACATTGATGATGTGAATGCAGGAAGAATGAAGACAAACTTAAGCGGTAAATTAAGTGTAAGCACAGCTTTAAATGGCAATGCAGGTGTGAAGGTTAAGATTGTAAGAGCTTAGAAGAGAACGTAAAAAGGGCTGCAGAGAAATCTGTAGTCCTTTTTTGATATAGTGCAGGAAAGGAAACAATATGGCAAAAGCGAAAAAGACGATGTTTTTTTGTCAAAATTGCGGACATGAGGAGAGCAAATGGCTTGGTCAATGTCCGATGTGTAAGGAATGGAATACGTTTGTAGAAGAAAAGGTTACGACAGGAAATGGGATTAGTGTAAGCAGATTAACGAAAGAAGTCGAGGTAGTACCACTATCCAGTGTGAAAACTGATTCAGAAGAACGCATGCATACTCATATAGAAGAATTGGATCGTGTTCTTGGAGGTGGAATCGTACCAGGCTCTTTGTTATTGGTTGGTGGAGATCCGGGAATCGGAAAATCAACACTTCTTCTTCAGGTTTGTCAGCGTCTGGCCAAAGATCATCATAGCGTGCTTTATATTTCGGGGGAGGAATCTTTAAAACAGATTAAGCTTCGAGCTGTTCGCATGGGAGAATTTACCGATGACCTGATGCTTTTATGCGAGACGAACCTTAGTACGATTCGAACTGTAATAGAGCAAAGAAAACCGGAGATTGTAATCATCGACTCGATTCAGACTATGTATAGTGAAGAAGTATCTTCAGCTCCGGGAAGTGTTTCCCAAGTGCGGGAATCCACGAATGTATTTATGCAACTGGCGAAAGGATTAAATATTTCCATTTTTATTGTAGGACATGTGACGAAGGAAGGAACAGTTGCAGGACCAAGAGTGTTGGAACATATGGTAGATACGGTTCTTTATTTTGAAGGAGATCGTCATGCATCATATCGTATTCTGCGTGGTGTGAAAAATCGATTTGGTTCTACCAATGAGATTGGTGTGTTTGAAATGCAGCAATCGGGTTTGGTGGAAGTGAAAAATCCTTCGGAATTTATGTTGAATGGCAAACCGGAAAATGCTTCCGGTTCAATTGTGGCTTGTTCAATGGAAGGAACAAGACCGATTTTGATCGAGATACAAGCGCTTGTCTGTCAGAGTAATTTTGGATTGCCACGAAGAACGGCAGTGGGAATTGACTATAACCGAGTGAATCTTTTAATGGCAGTATTAGAGAAGCGAATTGGTTTGCCACTTTCGAACTATGATGCATATGTCAATATTGCGGGAGGAATCAAAATGAATGAACCGGCGATTGATCTTGGACTTGTTATGGCGATTGTGTCCAGTTATAAGAACAAACCGATACCGGAAGAAATGATTGTATTTGGCGAAGTAGGATTGAGTGGGGAAGTTCGTGCAGTTACTATGCCCGAACAGAGAGTGGCAGAAGCGAAGAAACTTGGGTTTAAGACTTGTGTAATTCCGGAAGTCTCTGTTAAATTGGTGGAAAAGATAGAAGGAATAGAGATTGTCGGAGTAAAAAATGTGAATGAGGCGATGAGCTTGATTTGATGTGGACGGATATCAACATAATGTTGATATCCGTTGTGATATAGAAATACGATGTGGAAAATGTGAGAGAAACATAAGGATTTTGAAAATAAATTGTATAAATTGTTTAAATTAAATAAAAAATAAAAACAATATTGACAATTCCAAACTGTGATGGTAAGATATAACACGTTGCTGATGACGACAAACAAATCAAGAAAAACAAACTTAAAAAAATAAAAAAA
>Scrappy_p2__coassemble_526_pt1 | contig 65865 bp, 73 predicted proteins | sample Scrappy_p2__metabat2_high_PE_016 | metagenome-assembled genome bin Scrappy_p2 | reverse complement strand
TCTTAAACGCAAACATTCCCTCATTGCCATCACCGACAAAATCGTCCGGTGTATCCGGCATAGGATGTTTTTCATTAAAAAATTCTGTAATATGAAAGCCGCAGACATTCACATAAAAATGAATGTTGCGCTTATCAAAGTACGGCGTACAGGTTTCCCATACTTTCGTGTTCGGATATATTCGTTCCAATTCAAACCATATCTTCTTACCGATACCATTGCTCTGAACTCCGTTCTTTACAAAAAGCAGGTCAAGATGGTTATGCTGTGTACTCTCATTGATAATAACAACAGCACCGCCCACCATTTCTCCATCGACAACGGCTTTATAGACAGCAGAACCCTCCGCATTCAGCGACTGGTCAATGTCCTTTTCAGGCAGAATAACAGCATCTGTTTTCCCAAAAGCATCTTCAAAACCTTTCTGAAATGCTTCCTGCATATCCGCCTTGTATTGCGTTAATTCTTTTGGTTCTATACAAACTAATTGGAAGGTCATTTTATATCTATCTCCTCAAAAATTCTAATTTTCCAATTTAACAAACTTGAATTTATCGTTCCTTTATCATCACATAATTTGTAAGAAAAATTCCTTGTCGTTCTACCTGTTGTTCCTTTACAAGCTTATAACCTCTTTTTTCAAAGAAAGGTTTTGCTGTAATAGAAGCGTGAGTAATAATATTTCCTTCCACAGCTTGTTCCAGTTGATTACAAATAGCAGTTGCGATACCTTTTCCTTGATAAGCAGCGTGAACATATAAGCGGTCAAGGTAGTCTGTTTTGTCGATATCCCCAAAGCCTACAATGATTTCATCATCAACCGCAACAACGCTGAAATGTTCTTGAAGCGATTCATTCCACTTTTCAAAATCCACTTTCCCTGTTGCCCATACATCTAATTATTCTTTTGCATAATCTTTTGCATTAACATTGTGAACTGTATTATAAAATAGGTCTGTTATTTTTTTGCAGTCTGATGGCTGATACTTTCTAATAATCATTTTTTCTTCCTCAAATTCAAGTTTTTCTGTATCTTTATTTCATAAAACCAGAATTTATAGTGTATCAACATACTGTTTTGCCTGTACCAAATCCATAGAAGTAATTTCTCTTACTTTTTTTACTGCCTCCACTTCTTTTCCACTATTTTTCAGATGTGCTATATATTCTTTTTCTTCATCGGAAATAAAATATGTAGCTAATTGTTGATTTCCAGTTTCTTTACATAATTTATCAAGCTGTACTTGCTGTGCTTTTACTTGTTTTTGCAATTCATTGATTTTTATGTAAAACAAAATCCCACCAATTATCATTAAAGATATAATTCCATATTCCATAAAATTTGCCTCCACAACTTCAAATTTATCATTTTCTTTCAGTATATCATAATTATAATCTTTCCACAAAACAAAAAATTTTAATTCCTACGGATTTTTCTACAAAGCATATAACCACATATTATTACACTTCATCAAAAAAACTTTCTAACCCTATATTGAAAAATCGTAACTGAATATCCGACATTCTATCCATCAATAGTTTCTCTTTAACAAATATCATCTTAGTACGGTATCTACTTGACAACCACAGTCCAAAAAATATTTTGTATCGCGTCCAGAACCGCAACCAAAGTCTAGAATGCGAGCATCCTTAGGCAATAATTCCAGAAAAATATTCTGAATCTCTGTAAAATCACCAGATACTGTTTCGTCGATAAAACTCTGTACATTTCTATTATAATAATCTATTGTATTCACCATAAAACAGTATCCTCGTTTCCAAATATAATTAATTAAAATCTATCAAAATTTCCCATTTCGTTTTCCATTCAATCTTTGGATATATCCTTTTACCTTCAACGAAGCAACTTTATTTTTAACGGTTCGTTCTGATTTGCCAATTCTATTTGCAATCTCTTTCTGCGTAATATTCGGATTTTCTATAATCAATTTCAAAATTGCTAATTCATCCAAAGGGCAATTCAAAGTGCAAATTTTACCCTTTGAAATAAGAAAACTGATATGTCCACTATTCAATATCGGAATAATATCTTTTTGGAAATTCAGAACCAATTTGATTGTTAATAACATTTACTGTATCAATGGCAAACAAAATAATACCGTAAAGATTAATGTAAATCTATTTATAGAATTATTTTGTCTCTTTGTCAATCTTGCTTTCTCATATTTTTCAATTTCCTGCATCCTTTGAAACATCACTTTAAAATCAACCATACAATCATCTAACATCTCTCGCACTTTATCGTAAAATTTCTTCCCATGTTTAGGAACAATAAAGCAGAATACTATCTAAATAATTTGCATTAGCATAATACTGTGTCATCTTAGTATTAATTGTGTGTCTATCATTTTTAGCTAACCTATATATTGTCATTTCATTGTCTTTTCGAGCTAATGCAAGCAATATATATGGGTCAAATGTTGTTGCTACTGAATTATTCAAACATTCATTTTTTGAAACAATTTCTTTTCGGCTGTTTTTTTCTAATAATTTCTCAATATCAGCATGAATTTCTTATACTTCACTTATCTCAAAATCAAAGCCAATTTATCTCCAAATTCCGTCCTTTGATATACCCTATCTTCCGTTTGAAATTGCAACAATGAATTCCAAGTCATTCCTATTCCTCCATTGCTGTGTTCTTCAAATGGACTTTTACTTGTCACTTCTGTCATCAATCCCATTGCAACCAATCTTAAGATTGCTTCACCACCAACATTCTTGTGAACAACGAACCTATTCGAATCAGAGATAAGGGTGTTATAATCCAACAGAATAAATCTATCAATGATTTCGGCATACATAATCATCTCTTCCCAGACAATTTCACCATCAAAATAAGCCATATATAATTTTGCAAGCATCTTTGTCTTATCATAACTCACATATCTGTCTATCAGTACAAGAATATATTCTATTGTAACAACACTCCACAATAAATATTCTCACAGTCAAAAAGAGACCTTCCGAAGAAGGCCTCATAGATATTGTTATTATGGCATAATTGAGTTTGCACCATCCACGATGACACTCTGTCCTGAATAGTAGCATGAATCCGGTCCCGCGAGGAATGCGATAACCGGTGCAATATCGTTTTCTGGATCTCCAAAACGTTTCATTGGGTTTAAGTTTACCTGTTTTGCATATTCTTCCGGGAATTTTTCTGCCCAGGCTTTAGCTGCCGGTGATTCTGCTCCTGGAAGTACAATATTTACACAGATTCCATACTGTCCCCACTCTTTTGCTGCAATCTTTGTTAAACCACGAAGAGCTTCTTTATTAGAACCGTATGCTAGCTGTCCAGCGATACCAAACATACCTGTTGCAGATGCGAAGTTAATGATTCTTCCTTCATGCTGTTCTTTCATGTATGGGAATGCTGCCTGCATGTAGTTGAGAGATCCGATCACACCACTTTCCCAAGCTTTTACCATGCTTTCATGTGTTGTTTCTTCTACAGGAGCAGATGGAACGATTGCCTGTCCATTGTTAACAATAACATCGATAGAGCCAAATGTATCTACTGCTGTTTTGACTACTTCAAATACTCTGTCACGATCTGCTGAGTCACAGCTCATTGCTAAACCATCTCCGCCCAATTCTTTGATTTCTTTGATTGTCTGTTCAATAGGCTCGAGACGACGACCTGTTGCAATAATTTTAACACCTCTTTTTGCTAAACAAAGTGCAATACCTTTTCCGATTCCCTGACCTGCACCTGTAACGATTGCTACTTTTTCATTTAATTGTTTCATGACAATTCCTCCTAATCAAAAACTATTATTATAATAGCACAAAGATATTTGAATTTCAAATGTTAATTTGTTAACTTTCACCAAATTTTGTTATTTTTCAGACGAATTAATCATTGTTTTTTTGTTGAAAAAAGTTTAATTTTATCCGTTCGATTGTTCTCCGATCTGTATCATCTGAAAGCCTTCTCCATGAACTTCATTGGATTCGAGTACAATCAAAAAGGAGTCCGGATCTGCTTCTTTTACAGCTTGCTGCACATGAAACATTTCTTTGTTGTTGCAGGCACACATCACAACTTGTTTTTCTTTTCTATTATATCCGCCCTGTGCACTTAAAATCGTAGTGCCACGCTGACAGCATTCATCAATTACTTTACATATTTTTGCTCCGTGGTCTGTAACGATCAAGGCAAGCTTACCAGCATTAATTCCGTACATCAACTTATCTACAGCAACAGCAAAAATAAAATTCACAACCATTCCATAAATGATACCGTCAATATCTCGGAACAAGATTCCACCGACTAAAATAATTCCTACATCAGACCAAAATGCGATTTTTCCTAATGATAAATGTGGTTTGATTGCTTTTACTGCCATAATAATAAAATCCGAACCACCGGTAGAAGAATTTTTCGAATAAATCAATGCATAGCCGATTCCACCAAATACACCGGTGCAAAGCGCTGCTAATAAACGATCTCCTTCATATACCGGAAACAATGGCGCTACATAGTCAATCATCAAGGAAGACAGTACCATACATCGAAGAGAACTGACAAAAAATTTCTTTCCAAGAAGACGATAACAAACAATCGCCAACGGTATATTTAATGCAATGGTTGAAAGTCCAATCGGAATGTTTAATAACCGATATAGAATAATCGATATACCTGAAAATCCTGTCATTGGAAATTTTGCTTGTACCGCAAAATTATAAATTCCAGCTGCAATAAATACACTTCCTATAAATTCCCATGTAAGTTGTGTTGCAAATTGTTTAACTTTTTGCATAGAAAATTGATTTTTCATAACTTTTATACCTCCATTTCACAAAAAAAGAGCGAAAGCGCATTATACGTACATATAATGCGCTTTCGCTCTTCGGGCACTAGACTAACATAGTTTTATCTTTTTTGTCAAGTGTTTGTTATATCTTTCACTTTATATCCAGCCCAAATTCATATATTTCATTGATCTTTGCTTGTGCATGCTCCATTTCTTTCTTCTGCATAATTGCATTTCTATCACTTAAAATCGCCAGCATTTCATCAACAATCTCTACGTCAGGTAATTCTGAATAATGTGACAGATATCCGATCATTCGTGTTGCGGTATAATCTGTGTTGAGATTACGTGTAACCAAATCACATAGTTGTTCCGGATATCCTCTGTCTAACATCATTTGATAAAGCTGCATACTAACTTCCGTTCGTTCTTTCATGGAATGTTTCTCCTTTGTCATTATAGACATGCATAATTACAAATTTTTAACATGTTCCTCGATTTGATGAATGATCTTTTCAAAAAATGCATCGTCTTTTCCGGTTGGATCTTCTAACCCCCAATTATCGTCAAATGCTCTTCCTATATACGGGCAGCCTACATCGCATCCCATAGAAATTGCAAGATCCGGCGTTGGAATTTTGTCAAATGTTTTGCTATATTGGTTCTTTTCCATATCGATTCCATATAGTTTTTTCATAAGTCGAACCGCATCTTGATTGATCTGTGGTTTTGTTTCTGTTCCACAAGAGTAGCAGCTAAATTCGTCTCCTCTGAAATGATTCCCTAATGCTTCCGCAATTTGGCTTCTACATGAATTATGTACACAAATAAATGCTATTTTTTTCTTCAAATGAATTCCTCCTGATTCATAAACTTTTAGCTTGGTTTTTTTGCGGTGATTGATGACGACATAATATATTCGCCGATCGGCAAATTGCGTCCCCAGCGTTCTTCATATTCTTTGGAAACGGGTTTTGCAATCACTTCTACTTCTATAAATCCTGCCATTTGAATGATACGTTCCAGTTCTTCCACAGAAGAAGCGCCGGATACTCAGCAGGAATGCATCGTTTCATCTGTCTTCATCTCTTCCGTTAATTCTTTCGTAATGACAATATCACAGATAGAAATGCGGCCACCTGGTTTTAATGCTCGGAAAATTTCCCGGTACACACGTAGTTTATTATCCGAAAGATTAATGACGCAATTTGAAATACATACATCTGCGATTCCGTCTGCAATTGGAAGATTCTCAATTTCCCCTAATCTGAATTCTACATTACGGATTTTATTACGGCTTGCGATTTCTCTTGATTTTGCCAACATTTCCGGAGTCATATCTACTCCGATTGCTCGTCCTCTTCTCCCAACCGCTTTTGCAGCAAGAAAGCAGTCCAATCCCGAACCGCTTCCAAGGTCCAAAACGATTTCACCGGGTTGAATGTTTGCTTTTCGATGTGGATTGCCACAGCCGAGTCCCATATTCGCGCCTTCCGGTGCAAGTGCTAGTTCTTCTTTTGTATATCCAATCGAAGCAGATGTCTGTTCAGACGTGGAATCTCCGCTTAAAATCGTATTTTCCAATGATTCTACTGCTATTTTTCTATATTCTTTTCGTACATTGTCTTGTATATGATTCATTCCTCAAGTCTTTCCTCTTTTTTATATAATAATCCCTTCCAGATGATCACATTCATGCTGAATAATTTGTGCTGTCCAACCAGTATACTTTGCTTTATGCTTTTTAAAACTCATGTCTTCATATTCTACTTCGATTTCTTCATATCGTGTAGTTTTTCGAACTCCAATTAAGGATAAGCAACCCTCTTCTGCTTCATAAGCTTTTTTCTTGGTGATAATCTTCGGATTCATCATAATCAGATCCATAAATCCTACGTTCACAACGATAATATTTTTACTGACCCCAATCATATTTGCCGCCATACCGACGCAATGTTCACGGTTTGCTGCAAGTGTATCTAATAAATCTTTTGCAACAGAAAGATCCTCTTTTGTTGCCGGTTCTGATTTTTTCCCTAGAAAAATTACATCTCTACATATTTCTCGTACCATTTTCTATCTCCTGCTTTCTTCCGATGTTAGTTCCATGTTTTCCATACATCCGGCTGATATCCGAGTGTAGATTGTTTTCCATTTCTAACAACCGGAGTTTTGATGACTTGAGGATTTTCCAGGATCTTCTCTAACTTATCTTCCGAAGCGATATATTGAATAATCGCTAATGTATCTTTATCTTTTCCTTCCCAATTGATCATATTTTCCATTCCACCGTTTACTGATGCAACGGAATTAAATTCGCCCTTTGACATTCCTTTTTCCAGCATATCAATGAATTGGAATTTAATTCCACGTTCCTTGAAAAATCGCTGTGCTTTCTTTGTATCATTACATTTTTTTGTTCCAAAAATTTGTATATTCAATCTTTTACTCCATTTCTATTAAAATAAATCCAACATGCTGTCTAAGTATATTTCTTCTCTTACGATTAATTGATATTCCGGCTTTGTCATATAATATAGCAAAAATTCAAGAATCACTGCACTTCCAAGTCCTCTGCCTTCTATTTTGAAATTTGAAAATCCCATTGGTACATATTGTGTTTGAATCTCCTCTACGCTAATGAAGCCCGGATTTTTCATCGCTTTTGAAAAGCGGTAACCACCTTCTGATTCCGCTGTAATGCAACGGAACTCTTCCCCATTTTCTCCAAGATTTTTTAAGCTGACCGCTTCATAACATCGTTTTCGATCCCGACAAGAAAAGGAACAACATTCATTACAAAGAAACTCTATCTTATCCTTTTGTATTTGAGAAAGTGTTTGCAACTGCTCAAATCGTTTATTTAATCGAAAGTCCGGTACTACATATTGAAATTCTTCTCGTTTTATTTCCTCAACGAATTCTGAGAAATTCGTAATCACTTTCGTGGTAGAGGAAATATATTCATAATCCGGATATGTTTCTTTTAAATATTTTAAAAGCAACTCTGAATGCACGATAATTCCATTGCATGGTTTCTTATGTCTTTCAAACTTTTCACATAAAGCATTACATTTCGAGTCTGAGAGGTGTTCTTCTTGTAGTTGAGAATTACTGAATGTAAGCCGGGCGCGAATTTTGTATTTTTCCATAAGCTCTATAACAGCTTTTATATCATAATCACAATTGCTAACGCGACCACCGCCCCAAATACAATCTACCGGTGCTCCATAGATAGAACCAATCTCACACCAGCCATAAAAATATTCACGGTGTCCATAAAATAATTCTAAAAACTTCTCATACAGCTCATAAAACTCGAATAAACCAGGAAGATGATAATATGCTATTCCATGTTTTCTACGATTTCTGTTCATTCGATATTCCCTCTTTTTTATTCAAACGTCCCTTTTATAATACATTCACTTTCCTTCATCATTCTTTGCCCTTTTGCAAATACAGAGTCAATCTCTAAAGTATTTGCATCTGCCATAACGAGATCTGCATCGAATCCTTCTTGTATTTTTCCTTTTTTCGAAAGTTTCAATACTGTTGCCGGATTTTGTGTTACCGGCATTAATGCATCTTCTAACGGAATGTGCTCTTCAAGTACAGCATCTTTCATCTCACGATAAAGTGTTTGAATCGAACCGACCCCTAATCCGATATAATTTCCATTTTCATCAAACATTGGAAGACTTCCTTGGGCATCTGAAGAAAATGTGATTTGCTCGAATGAAACTCCTGCATCCCAAGCCATTTTTAACGCCGTACTTGCTTTTACACCGTCAGATGACGTATCTTTTACATCAAAACTTGTTGTAAAATCTATATAGCCGTTATATTTTTTTGCATACTGAATTCCTTCTTCCATCAATACTCTACTTCGATTGATATGTGTTGGAAGTATATTCGAAGCCGGAATTTCCGTTTCCTCTAAAATATGACGCAATAATTCCATTTTTCGTTTTCCGTCACCCATATGCACATTGACAATTCCGGCTTTTGCAGAAAGGATTCCGCCGACTCTTGTTGCAGATACGATTTTTTCAAATTCCTCTTTGGAGGGTTGGGAAGAACGATGATCCGAAACTGCAATTTCGCCCGTTCCTATGATACGATCGAATAAAATAATATCATCTAAAATATTTCCTGTTATCGTTCGTACCGGAACTTGATAGGAACCGGTATATACATAGGTTGTGATCCCTTCTTCTTCCAATCCTTTTGCTTTTGCCAGAAGGTTTGACATCGTGCGTGTGCATCCATCTGTTCCAAGGCAGCCAACTACAGTTGTGACACCACCTTTGATAATATCCGAAAGCATAATTTCCGGTGTCCGTGTTTTTGCACCACCTTCTCCGCCTCCTCCAAGAATATGTACATGACTATCGATGAGCCCCGGAATCAGTATCTTTCCTGTTCCATCAATTACAGTCACATCGTATGCCTTTTCAGCCGGAAGGTCTGTTCCTATTTTTAAAATATTTCCACCGCCAATCAACACGTCTTTTTTACCAAGACATTTCGGTGCGTAAACGATTGTGTTTTTAATCAGATACATAGATTACTCCTCTTTCTTATTTTTAATATAACGTAATGCACAGATATCGTCCCCTTTTGCGATACATTTTGGCAATTCCAATCTGCTGTCATACATTTTTCCGATTCCATGATCTCCACACATTGCCGTATCGCATAAAAATGCAATCTCTTCATCTGTACTTTCTAACACGTCCATTTTAAATACCCTTTGTGCAGGTTTTGTGAATAATGTTTTTTCAAGCTTTTTAAACTTTTGTTTTCCCTTTTCTCACCAATTTTCTTCCATGAATATGTCCACAATGCGAAATGGCTTTCCGTGCAAAAGAAGTAGGATCGCTTCTTCTTTTTTGCTTCATTGCAAAGCAAATAAAGCCATAATGCCCGGTGTTCTAATTGCTCCCGAATTGCGACAATTAATTTGTAAGACTACTGTGTCCGGCAAATACTGAATTCCTCATCATTTTCAATGGACACATATTTTCCGGTAAGATGACTGACCGTTCGAATCAGAAATGCCATATGATGCTCCACTAGATTATCCAGATTGTCCAATGTTATTTTCTAACCCGGAATCATAGATACCCCTTCTTTCCGAATTTCTCATTCCATATGCCTTCTATCCGCATACATACGCTGTATTTATTATAACATTTTCTATGATTTTCTGCATCATGCATTTTGCGCCAATAGATTCACACTATCGATTCCACCGAGTTCAAAGATATTTTCAATGACTCGATTACTTCTTGTACTGCTTCCTACGATTTCCTGAATCCTGTCCAAATCTGTATTGCTGCCACGTACAACGAGCAATAAATGTCGGATATCTTCGCCTCGATGCTTTCCTTTAATTCCCGTCCGAAGCTTTTTCTCTTCAATTCGAATTTTGCTACTTTATCATCTGGATGATACACTCTGACACGAATTCTTTTTTCTCATCTGCATGGTTTTTCTTGTCCTCGTAATCTTCACAACACCTCTTTACCTTTTATCAATTTTACGGAATCTCATCATAGGATATCGTTCCCATAGATATGGATTCCTGTCCTGCTCTATCCCGTGGATATTCCAATGTAAAGTCCATATACCGAAATGGAATTCCGGCTTCATCAAATTGCTTTTTGATATCTTGCATAATTTCATTCGCTCGTTCCTTTGTCACCACCGGATCTTCGATATACAGCACAAGTGTACCCGCTTCTTTTCCCAGCTCTCGAACATCATATATTTTATCCGGAATCAGTTCCGAATACAGTTGACTTAAATCCAAGTCTCCATATACGATTGAACCATGATACGGGAATCTCCAATTTAGAAGCAGAGCGTCTGTCAACTCCCGATATTCCTTCCAAAGCCGATCCTGCGTATTTGCCCCTTCTTCGATTCGAAATGCATAATCATCATATACGATATTTCCAAACATATTCAAAGAAACTGTAAAGTTCAAATCCATACTGTTTGGACGTTCCATATGTGCAAAATAATTTCCGTCTTTAAAATTATAAGAAACTTTTTTTAATTCAAATCCTTTTTCCGCATAATTTTTTTCCAAATATACTTTCGCCTGTTTTGTTGCAATTGCTTTTGAAATTAGATTCCCTACTAAAGCATTCGCAAATAGGCATAAGCCAACAATCAAAAGAATCCCCATACCATTTACCAAAAAGCGATATAGCTTTTTTGTCTGACGTGCATAATGAAACAGTCCGGAAATTCCTACGCCAAGTATCGCAAAGATGCTATAGATCGCTACCCACATAAGCAAAGAATAGAAATCAAATGCCTCGCCGCCTCTAAGGGATTGGAGTACATTCATTGCAGCATAAAGAACTAACAGTAAAATCGGCACTTTATAGACTGCTCGTTTTTGAAAGATCAGATACCCACAAGCGCCCGCAATCGGCATAATCAGACTATTATAGAACATATCTGCCTGAGCGGTCAAACTGACACCGAATACGATCCCTACGCATAGTAATGCAAGAAAAAATCCATTCCACTGCTTTTGAATCCTTTTCCATGCATGCTTTCCATCTATTGTAATCTGAGTAGGTTCATGACTTTCGCCATACAGCTGTCTGCAAGTCTCACATTCTTTTACATGCTCTTCTACCGCCTTATAACTTTCTTCCGATGCAATTCCATCTTTCACAAGAGGAATCAAATCCATGCAAATTTCACAATCTATTTTATTCATCCATGTAGCCCTCCTTTTTATCCATCCGTTACACATTTTTTTCTATTATATAATAAAATGTCTCACAAACCTACAGAAAGATTGGTGTTTAGATTGTTATTTTCCCATAAAAATGGTATGATAAGGGAACTAGGAGGAATAACACAATGAGTTACATCAAACATCGTGCCGACGAATCCGTGGAAGATTATTTAGAGACTATCCTGTTACTACAGAAGAGATTAGGGCAGGTTCGTTCCATAGATATTGCAACAGAAATGAATTTTTCAAAACCAAGCGTCAGTGTTGCCATGAAAAACCTTCGCGAGAAACAATATATTATCATGGCAGAAAACGGTTATATCACATTAACCGATGCTGGTTTGAAACGTGCAGAAAACGTATTGGAACGTCACACCATCCTTTCGGATTGGCTCATCCGGATCGGTGTCAGCGAGGAAACTGCCAAAGCAGATGCCTGCAAAGTAGAACATGATCTCAGTGATGAAAGTTTTGAAGCAATTAAAAAATGGACTCGTTCTCATTGAACGAATCCATTTTTTTATAACTCTCTTCTTCCGTGCCGTACGTCTTCCATCAATTCTGCCATATCCTCTGATAAGTTATCAAATAAATATTGACTGCTCTTCTTCGTTTTATTCAGATGTTCTTCCCGAATCTCTTCTTGCATTGCCACAATATCTTCCAACAACCCCTTTGCTGACATACGATTGGCTCCTGCTCCCATAATGATTTTCTGTTCCAGCCAGTCTGATGTTGCAACGGTCACTTTATGTTTTTGCGCCATCTCGTGTACCGCCTTTTCGATATATTGATCTGCGGTTTCCGCTTCCTTTGTAAATACAACATGAATATTGTGATATTTCATGACCTCACCGCCAAATCCCGGCACCTTATATGCGTCAAATACGAGGATCAATGTACATTTCTTATACCCTTGATAATTACATAGAATGTCCATCAATTTGTTTCTCGCGCCTTCAATGTTGATTTTCGAAAGTTCCTTTAAATCTTCCCATGCAAAAATAATATTATAACCGTCTACAAGAAGATACTCTGTTTCCTGAGAAACCACTTTTTTTCGCGGCGTATAACCGGAACTGCCGAATTCTACTTTACTTTGTCGATTAAATCGATTGCGTTCCCGCTTGATCGGCCCATATGTCCGTTCAAAAATCTCATGCAGTTCTTCTTCGCTGATGAATTCCGGCATAGACGATACCGGACGAGACTGCACCGTTTTCTTCTTGAGGGGGGATTCTGTATGCATCTTTTCATCTACTTCTTCCCAACTTACGTTATACCCTGCACCGTGAGCACAAAATACCGAACCGGTTGGATTCTCTAAATCCGCTTCCGGATCATAGCCGATTTCTTCCATCACTTGCTCTGCATTGTGACACGGTTCATATCCTTTTAATTGTAAGAACAATCGTCCGTGTCCTTTTGTATAGGCAATGACTTCCGTCTGATAATCCCGCATCGTCACAACCGGAGCCGTTCCTTTTAAGATTGCTGTCCCACCGTCCATTTCAGGAGAGGAAAAATCCGCCTGCATACGCTGCAGATCTGACATGGCTCTTCCCACCATCTCTGTCGGTACTTCTAACTGATATTCATAAACCGGTTCTAATAGAATACTTTTTGCTTTTCGAAGACCTTGACGAACCGCTCGATAAGTGGACTGCCGGAAGTCTCCACCTTCCGTATGTTTGAGATGGGCTCGTCCCATGATGAGCGTAATCTTCATGTCTGTAATTTCAGAACCTGTCAACACACCTTTATGTGCTTTTTCTTCCAAATGGGTCAAGATCGATCGCTGCCAGTTACGATCTAACACATCTTCACTACAATCTGCAGCAAACTCCATGCCGCTTCCACGCTCTTTCGGTTCTAACAGAAGACGAACTTCTGCATAGTGGCGCAACGGTTCAAAATGCCCACAACCTTCTACAGCTTCCGCAATCGTTTCTTTATATACGATGCTTCCTGTTCCGAATTCCACCTCTTCCCCGAAACGCTCTGCAATCTGATTTTTTAAAATCTCAATTTGCACCTCTCCCATTACCTGTGCATGAATTTCACCGGACGCCTCATTCCACAAAATATGAAGCTGTGGTTCTTCTTCCTCTAATTGTTTCAAGTTCAAATACATTGTATGTACATCCGCATGTTCCGGCAATACAATCTGATAGGTCAATACCGGTTCCAATATCGGTTGCTCTGAAGCTTTTTCTATACCTAATCCTTCACCAGAATAGGTCGTATTTAAACCCGTCACCGCGCAGACACAACCTGCCTTCGCTTCTTGCACAAGTTCATATCCTGCGCCGGAATAAATGCGAAGCTGATCTGCTTTTTCTTCCTCTTTTAGCTCAGTTTTTACTTTCAGAAATCCTCCTGTGATCTTCATATGGGTAAGACGCATTCCCTGTTTGTCTCTTGAAATCTTATATACTTTTGCACCGAATTCTTCCGGATATTCGATAGCTTCTGTATATCGATCCAGACCTTCTAAAAATTCTTCTACGCCTTCCATTTTAAGAGCAGAACCAAAATAACACGGGAATACTTTTCTTTGTGCGATCAAGTTTCGTATCTCATCATTATTTGGTAATTTCCCTTCAAAATACCGCTCTAATAACTCCTCTTCGCATACTGCAATATTTTCATAAAAAACTTCTCTATCTTGTTCTTTTGAAAAATCAACACATCGTTCATCTAGACGCTTTTTCAGTTCGTCTAATACTTTCTTTTTCTCCGTACCCGGTTGATCCATTTTATTAATAAATAGGAATACCGGAATCTCATATTTTTTTAATAAACGCCACAACGTCTGTACATGCCCCTGCACTCCATTCGGCGCACTGATGACAAGAATTGCATAATCCAATACTTGTAATGTGCGCTCCATCTCTGCCGAAAAATCCACATGTCCCGGTGTATCAAGAAGCGTAACCATTTTCTCATTCAACGGAATTTCCGCTTGTTTGGAAAAGATCGTAATTCCTCTGGAACGCTCTAATTCATAATTATCTAAAAATGCATTTCCATGATCTACCCGTCCCAAGGCCCGAATCTTACCCGTTCTATATAAAATACCTTCTGCAAGGGTTGTTTTCCCCGCATCTACATGGGCCAAAATTCCCACCGTTAATCGATTGCTTTTCATGATCTATGTTCCCCTATTTCCGCAAACACAGTATTTAATGTCTTTACCGCATCTACAAATGTATAAAATTTTCCTGCCGTCAAACTTTTTTGCACGGTAGACTGTGTAATGCCTAGTCGCTTTGCTACTCCCGACTGTTTTTCATCATACTTCATCATATTATATATGATTTCTCTTTGTCTGTCACTCCAAGAGCTCTCAATTGTTGTAAGAAGCGATAAAATTGTATTCACTAAATACAGTTTTTCATTCGGCTCACCGGCAACTTCTACCCGTACATCGGTCAGAATCGTTTGCTTTCTTTTTTCTAATTCTCTTAAATAAATAATTGCTTCTCGTGCTTTTTCATATCCCGGACCTTTTACCCGAATCGAAAGTTCATTCATACTTTCTTCTTCCACTTCTCCAATCCCGATTCCAAAACGGATATGATATGGCTGCATTTTATATTTAATCTCCAAATGGAGCGATAACAGTTGCTTCCCCTCGCAAATCAACCCTTGAAATTCATTGTTAATCGTTGGCATGAATTTTGCTGAAATCACCGCTTCATATTGCTGATTGATTTCGCATAATACTTCCTCCAATCGTTTCAGATATTCCGATTCTTTTTGATTCGTTTTCAATATAGGTTCTCCGATTACAGAGATATATGGCTTTGAAAAAAAGAAGAAAAACATGCAATCCCTCCTTACAATATCATTCTATTAATTATTATATAGCTATAAATACGAATATACAATGTTTATTCATGTTTTTATCTATAAATTTTTTCATTCGTATTTTTATCTATATTCTATTATTATATATAAAATAGCGAATATTATTTACTATCTTTTTCTTATCATCTATGATATGATGATAGAAAATACTTTCATACACAAAGGAGTATACAATTATGAACTATACAATCAGACCTGTTACCTCTCAAGATATTGATGCACTTACTGAAGTGGAATCCATCTGTTTCCCTGCCGCAGAAGCAGCAACAAAGGACTCCTTTATCGACCGGGTAGCTGCTTTTCCGGAATGTTTCTTCGTAGCTGAAGCAGACGGAAAAATCATTGGTTTCATCAACGGTATGGCAACAGATTCTACCGTCATCGAAGATATTATGTTTGAAGACAGTTCTTATCATAAGATAGACGGTGCATATCAAAGCATCTTCGGTTTGGACGTACTTCCCGAATATCGCTGTCAAGGTATTGCTGCTGCCCTCATGAATCATATGATTGAAAACGCAAGAGAAAAAGGTCGAAAAGGTCTTATCCTAACTTGCAAAGATCGATTGATTCATTATTATGCAAAATTCGGATATGAAAATATGGGAATCTCCAATTCTGTACATGGCGGCGCTGTATGGTACGATATGGTTTTAAACTTTTCATAATTCACATATCAAAAGAACACGGCAATCACCGTCTCAGATTGCCGTGTTCTAATATAATTCCATCTATAAGTTTTGACGCTTTGCTACGTGTCATTCCTTCATAGTCCGGTGTCATCTCTAACTGGTGACATTGGATCAACGCCTGCAAAAATTTAATCTGTTTTTCTGTTGCAGGCTGTACCTTTTTCGGTCTATACTGTAGTTGTTCCGGTCGAAAAGATGCCGGATATTTTTCTTCAAAATAATGCCCCATCATATGATAGATTTTCGCTGTTGCAAGCGCATCGTGATAAGCTCGGTGAGCAGCAGGATTGATAATCTTATAATAGCTGCATAACGCTTCCAAACTTCTAGATTCCAAATCTTTATGTACCTTTTTCGCAATTTTCAGAGTATCCAAGCCTTCTTTTTCAAATGACAATCCATATCTGGTTGCATAGAGTTTCATGAATTTATAATCAAACATGATATTATGTCCCAGTAACAGATATCCGTCACAAAACTGAACAAATTCTCGAATCACTTCTTCCGTATCTCTAGCACCGGCAACCATTTCATTGGTGATCCCTGTAATATTGGTAATCATTGCAGAAATAGGTTTTTCCGGTTTCAAGAACTGCATATAACGGTCTATGACCTTTCCATCTTGTACTTTTACAGCGCCGATTTCTATAATATTGTCTTCCTCTTCACTCAATCCGGTTGTCTCCAGATCAAATGCAATGTACGTTTTTATCATCTAATCACCTTTTATCTAATACGATTCGAAAATCGTTTGCAAATACTGTTTCACTTTTTTCATTCTATGATCAAATTGCTCATAAAAGTCTTCTTCTACTTTATACGGTTCTAAAAAGAAACTTTGCAAGAGAAACATATTGATCGCCTTTACTTTTTCTTCTTCTATTTTCAAAAGTTTTCCCTGCAACTCCAATAAGAAATAGTGCCACTCTGAAATAAAGGATTCATATTTCTTCAAATCCGGTGTATCTATCCATTTTTTTACTTTTACCTTTGTTCGATTTTCTTTTTTACACTCATGAATCTGCAGAAAGTATTTGAAACCACCGTCTTCATAAAAACGCCCCAAAGGAAACAAACGACAAATACCTGGTCGGATTCCATGGATACTGCATCTTCCTTCCTCATTTAGAAACGCACAGCACTCCTTCTCACCGCCCATTTTTAAATTCGGCAGAATAATACCATCTACAACATTAAGTTCAATCTTATCCGACAAAAGCTGTTCAAACCGAACTCCTAATCCGGTTGTCAGTCGATAGATATCGAGCGGATCAAGAACAATCGAGCTACCCATTCCTCTGCAACAGGCAGAACAGCCCTCACAATCTCCGCAATCTGCCTTTACAAGATCATTCGCTGTATATAATTTCCCATCGGAAATATCTTCCATTCGTACATTACGTTTCATTTCTCTCTCCTACTCTCTTCGTAAAATATCTAGTGTGTGTGCACTTGCCCCTAGTAATTCCGGTCTTTCACATGTATGAAGATGATAGTCAATAAATGTAGCAAATGTCTCCTCATCCATAGCATTTAAGATTGGTCGCATGTAATTTGCCGGGCCGTCTGCCGCTACAATTTGGATTCTTGTCACTCCGGCATCATCATTGATTGCCTGAATATCTTCTAAGCGCACATAATCATACAAATCCTCCGGCTTTGGCGTGACACGATATTCCTGATTGATCTTCCCATCTCGCAGACTTTCTAAAATATGATTTTCCTTAAATCCATATGTCAAAATACTATATTCATTCATACAATAAGCAACAAGGATCACGCCGCCTTTTTTTGTCACTCGTTTTGCTTCCGATAATGCTTTTACTTTATCTTCATGAGTATATAAATGATACATCGGACCAAATACAAGCGTCAAGTCAAAGGATTCATCATCAAATCGTTTGAGATTCAGCGCAGTTCCCTGGTAGGCTTTTACCGTACTTCCCTTCTGCTTTAAAATCCCAAGATTATACTTTACAAGCTCTAATGCAGTAACGTCATATCCTTCTTCTGCAAGCGCCACCGAGTAGCGCCCTGTTCCGGCTCCTACATCCAAGATTTTCGCCTGCGGAAATTCTTCCAGGTATTTATGAATATACTTCATGGACGTAATGTATTCTACTTGCCCATGCCTTCTTGTCAGTCTCTTTTCCTCACAAAATTTATTATAATATTTTTCAAGTTCTGATTGCATATATCTGCTCCTACTCTTTTGCATAAACTATGTCTATTATAATATTAAATTGCATTTAAGGCAACAAAAACGGAGTGCAAACTGCACTCCGTTCGTCCGTACGCTTTTAGAATTTGTTGTAATGAACTTTCTCAAATAATAAATCATCTTCTGTGTATGCTGCAGGTTTTCCTTCAGGCTGTCCAAGTGTTAAGATAGCCTCTACTTTGTAGTTTGCAGGAATTGTAAGTGCATCTTTGACAAAATCTTCTGCTGTTCTTCCGTCATTAGCTTCACGAAGTCTTGCTTGTACCCAGCAGCTTCCAAGTCCTAAACTGTCAGCCATAAGGTGCATATTTGCCATAGCTACTGAACAGTCTTCTACCCATACATCTGTCTTATTCTCATCTGCGATTACAACGATAGCAGCTTCACAAGATTTCAGCATAGCAACAGATCCTGTTCTGCAATCTGCAAGCTTCTGTAATACGTCTTTATCATTTACCACGATAAACTCCCAAGGTTTGATATTCTTACCTGTTGCACCAAGTAATCCTGCAGATACCACTTTCTTCACATCGTCTTCAGAAACAGGCTCTCCTGTATACTTTCTTACGCTGCGGCGATTGTACATCATTTCTAATAAACTCATAATTCGCATCTCCTTTATTATATTTCATCTAAGATTAACGATATCACAATCTTTCTTTCCTTTCAAGTGCATTTCGCGTAGGTTTTTCGAATGAATTTTATCTATTTTAGCTAATCCGGATTTCAATTCTCTACATTTGTTCTACGACTACATGCGAGCCATCAATATCAGAAACAACTTCTCCCGTTTTCCAAATGAATTGTTCCAGTTTCTTTATTTGTTTTTTCTTAAAAATTACACGCTCAATGCAAACGATCACTCCAAGCAAAACTGTCCAACTTACCCATTGCATGTAATCTCTTGCAACTAAAGAAGTCCCTGCCGCACATATTACATAAGTATTAAAAGGATATCTTTCTATTTTCATACAATACAACATTATAGAACCGCTCATCCAGCTAGTAACTTCTATCTATCATAATAAATCTTTTTTACATTATGCCTGTTCAACGATTAGACGAAATCCATCTACATTCACAATGACAATCGGTGTTCCTTTTTTTATTTCTCCTTTTTTAACTCGAACTTTTTCATTCATCCCATCAATTTCTGCTCTTCCCTTATATTGAATGTCCGAAGATGCTATTCCTGTTTTCCAAATAAACTTTTCTGTTTTTTCTCTTTGCTTCTTCCCGACTATATCTCGTTCCAACCAAAGCATTGCACCAAGTAAAATCGTCCAAAAAATCCATTGCACATAGTTTTTTGCTATAAAAGCCGTACCCAATGCACAGCTGGCATAAGAATTCAAGTTAATTCCCCCACTTTGATTCTTGCTGTACCAAAATGGAAAATTCATTATCTTTTCTTCGATACCAGATATCAGACCAAAAATCATCATCAAATAACCAGCACACGTGAACATAATCATAGTAATCGGATCAAATATACTTGTGTAATATTGAGCAAATCCTACAAATACACCTCCTAACAAGGAAAAGAGTCCATAAATGATTAAGTTTCGAATTTCTTTATTTCGGCAATATAATGAAGCAAACTGTGCAGATGCCTCTAGCGGATCTCCCATACTAAGTACCGCTTTTTCTTCTGCTTCTTGCTCGCTCATTCCCTCCTCCATATAAGCTGCTTTTTGGTCGTCAATATGATCAATAATTTCTGATGCTATTAATTCCCTTGCTTGATAGTCATTTACGGATTTTGTGAGTAATCTCAAATAATTATAACGTATCATAAATCGCACCTCCCATGACTTTTACGATTGCCTGCGAGTATTCTTTCCATTCATTTTCCTTCTGTGCGAGCTGCTTCTTTCCATTTTCCGTTATCTGATAATATTTTCTGGATTTTCCTCCTACATCTTTTGTATAAGATGTAAGCATCTTGTTCATCTCCATGCCATGAAGGAGCGGATACATTGTTCCGGCTTTCAATTCAAAAGCATTTTCAGATCGTTCTCTAAGCGTTTCAATCATCTCATAGCCATACATGTCTTTTTCGCTTAGAAGTTTTAAAAGAAGCATCGTTGTACTTCCAGATACCAAACTTTTATCAACTGCCATATGTCTTCCCTCCTTTTATATAGATAGTCGATACATCTTTTTTCTTTATTATATATCGATTATCTATATATGTCAATGCTAATAAAAAAACAGATAGCAATTGCCATCCGTTTCTTCCAACAAATTAATTTTCAAACTTTAGCTCTGTCAATATTTTCTGCATCATTTGTATTTCATTTGATATATATTTGTTCTTATGCATCACAAAGTCAATATTTCTTTTCACTGCAACATTACGAACCGGAATCACAACCATCTCCCCGTGTTCCACCTCTTGTTTCACCATTCGCCTTGAAAATACGGCAATTCCTCTTCCATGAATGACTGCGTTTTTAATCGCCTCTGTATTGGTACTACAAAATACTCGATTCAATTGCAGCCCTGAATCTTCAAACAACTTCTCATATTGATTTCGTTCTGCACTCCCGCTTTCTCTGCTTGCATAGTCCTGCCCTTGCAGCATATCTAATGTAACCATCGTTTCTTTTGCCAATGGATGATTCATGTTGCAGACTAAGACCAACTCATCTTCACAAACCGGAGTGATTACAAGATCTTTATTTTTTAAAATCCCCTCTACAATTCCAACATCCACTTCATTTGCGAGGATTAACTGCTCAATTTCCGAGGAATTTGTCACGATTACACTAATTTGGCATTGCGGAATCCGTTCCTTAGCCTCATCTAGTATTTCCTCGATCAAACAAGTCCCAACAGAAACACTACAGCCAATTCTTAGACTACTCTTTTCGACCGCTTGATTCATGGCAGCTTCCATCTGCTCAAAAGAATCTAATATGTGACGAGAGAAAGAGAGCATAAGCTCCCCTTCTTTTGTCAGATATATTTTTTGAGAAAGACGTTCAAATAACTTAACTCCGTAATATTTTTCAAGTTCTGCAATCGCCTGACTGATGCTAGGCTGCGTAATATGCAGCTCTTTCGCAGCTTTACTCATACCGCCCAAATCTGCAACTGTCGTAAATATTTTCAAATGTCGTATCGTCATCTTATCCCTCTTTACTTTCTTCGTAAAACTAAATTGCTCCCATTACTGCATAGATAGCAGTTCCTACAACACCACTTCCTAATATGATCGCAATCGCACTTGCTTTATATTTTCTTAAAATATATAGAGCAACAATAAAAATTGCAAGTTCTACATAGCGGATATTAGAAAGTACAACATCCTGTAACTCTGCCTGAAATAGTCCAAGCATTAAAATTGACGCACCTGCCGAACCGATCAAGGCTACTACAGCCGGTCTCATCGCTCCTAATACAACCTGCACCCCACCGACTGTACGGTATTTGTAGTAGAAATGTGCAAGAACAAGACAGATGCAGAATGAAGGAATGATACACCCTATCGAGCAAAGCAACACTCCCGGAATCCCTGCAATCCGCATACCGACAAAAGTTGCTGAATTGATGGAAATCGGTCCCGGAGTCATCTCTGCAACTGTAATCAAATCCGAGAATTCTTCCATTGTCATCAAGCCATGAATATTTACAATCTGTTCCTGGATAAGCGGAATTGCCGCGTACCCGCCTCCCACACTGAACATTCCTACTTGAATAAAAGCAAAAAATAACTTCAATAATAATACCATTATGCAATTCCTCCGTTCTTCTTCTCTTTTGTACCAAAAGATTGTACTGCAAGATCAACCAATCCAATTCCAAGACATGTTAAAATCACAAGCATTGCACTTACATCTAAGAAATATGTTGCTACAAAAGCGACAACCATCATTGCAATGTATAAAAATCTTCTTGTTTTTATTACATTCCCCGCAAGATTGATGACTACATCAAAAATTACGGCTGCAACGCCCGCTCGCATAACCTGTAGCGCAGTGCTAATATATGGATTGGTACGAAACTCCTCATAGAACAGAGAAATAATCGAAATAATAATCATCGGTGGAAGAATCGTTCCTAAAATTGCGGTCAAGGATCCGATAACACCGGCAATTCGATAACCGATAATGACCGATGCATTAACCGGAAGCGGTCCCGGCGCTGACTGTGTAATCGCAGTCACATCTAACATCTCATCTTCTTCTAACCACTTGAGTTCTTCTACATATTTTTTCTTCATGAGAGATACGATCACGAATCCCCCACCAAATGTACATGCACTGAGCACGAACATGGATTTAAACAAAACCCATAACTTACTATAATCTTTTTTCATAATAACCTCCACAAAACTTTTTCTGATTCTCAACTCCAAGAAAAAGTTTAGCATAGGTTATATCATTTGTAAAATACATATGTTTTATAGTTCTTATAGGCATTTACCTATTAATCTTTTTTAAAAGACTTTTAATATCTTTCACGCATTCTCCTGAATATAAATCACCGTCAATTAGGATATTTGGAGATGTTCGGCATTGTTTCAGACAATTTCTTGTTCGAAGCATATACTTTCCATCTTTTGAAATCCCATCTTTTCCTATTTCAAGGTCTTTTTTTATTTTTTGCAAGATTTGAAAACTGTCTTTGTTCCCACAGCGTTCTCCTGTACAAACGATAATTTCATGCAAATTTCCAGATTCCTTAATACTCGGATACATTTTCATAATAACAGCAAGAAATTTATCTGTTATTCCCGTTGTTTCAATTACTCTTTCCTTAAGATTAGGCGTAATATATCCCTCAACTTCTTGCAATTCTCTCAAAAGAGAAACAACCATCTCTTGCGTTCCCTTATCTTTTTGACTTCCGTAATAAGAAAAAATCTCTTCTATCTGCTCGTTTTTTTCTTCTAAACTCATACTACAACTCCTCTAAACCTCTACAATGTCTTTCGAAGGTAAACGTTCTAAAATCTTAAAATATAGTTTGTCAAATAACATTGCATAACATGCTCCAAACGCATTGTTAAAAATACGATAAAATATAGCTCCTTCTACACCTAAAAATGTCATCGCGATCGAAATTGCACCCCAGGAATTGAAAATCGCCTGACAGCCATATGTAGCGGATAGACCAACGCCGATTCCTCCAAGCACTCCTATAAACTCGTACATAGATTCCGGCAGAAGTATGTACAAGCCTAAAAAGGTGATTCCACCCATAATATTCCCCGGAATTCTTCCTTTTACTCTTGTTTTGATCTTATCACGAAATGGCACTAATACAGACATAGCGGCAATTCCAACCCACATTGCTCTTGGCAAATCAAGTAATCCGGCAATGAATATTACAGAAGAGACACCTAGTGTAACACAAATCTGCCATCTGGTTCTTGTATTTCTCAAATCAAATTCTTCAAATATATCATGTAGTTTTTTCTCATATTCCTGATGTTTATGATTCTTATAGAATACAAATCCAGTCAAAATACCACCTATAAGCATTCCAAGAATTCGCATCGAAAAATCCTTACCTGTCACATCATATCCATAGAGTAACAGATATCCAAGTAGTAAAGTGGACTGATTACACATCACTACGTTGTAACAACCTAACACCATCAATACAAAAATACAAACGATATTCACAAGCAACTCTGTAAATAAATTCCCCGCATTTGCGAGCCGTGGTCCAAACGTCATGATTGCCCAAATGATCATCAAAGAACTCATCGCATGCGGTGCATGAATTCCAAAATCTGCAAATCGAAATGTCATCACACTCAATAATACAACAACACCTACAATGCTGTTATTGCTTCCAAACACCTTGCTGTACACCGTCACAAACGCAACACAGAACACAAGGGTGATCGCAATCTTAAAGAAATAAACAAAAAGATGATAAGCCTTTTCTTTTGCTGTTTTTGCCTGCTTTACCATCTCTTTTGATCCCGCTTGGTTTAACTGTAATTCCTGATAAAAAGTCATCAAAATTCCTCCCATATTCAACTTATCAGGGAGGCATTATAGCATTGACCGATGACCATGTCAAATGATAATTTTCTAAACAAATTCTAAATTATTTATGATACGGTTCCCCGCTTATAATCCGATAACTACGATAAATCTGTTCTAACAAAATCACACGCATCAACTGGTGTGGAAATGTCATTTTTGAAAAGCTAAGTGCAAAATCAGACCGTCTTAACACTTCTTCTCCAAGTCCAATGGAACCTCCGATAATCAACATAATATGACTTGTTCCTTGCACACCTAATCTCTCAATCTTATCTGCCAATTCCTCAGAAGTAAGCTGTTTCCCATGAATTTCAAGAGTAATTACATAGGCATCCTCTTTTATATATTTTAAAATACGCTCTGCTTCTTTCGAACGAATCTGTTCTTCTACTACTGCACTTGCATTATCCGGTGTCTTCTCATCTGCTACTTCTATGATTTCAAGCTTACAATATTTTGAAAGTCGCTTACTATATTCTGCGATTGCATCTTTCAGATATTTTTCTTTTATTTTTCCTACAGTAACAATTGTAATCTTCATATTTCGTCTATTCCTTTAATAAAAAATGTCTTTGCATGTATCATACACACAAAGACATTTTATATGATTTTATTATCTACGTAAAGTCAATTCAATTTATTTGTTTGATAAATATTCATGAATTCCTTTCGCACCTGCTTTACCAGCACCCATAGCAAGAATAACTGTAGCAGCGCCTGTTACAGCATCACCACCGGCATAAACACCTTCTTTTGTTGTTTTACCAGTTTCTTCTTCTGCAACGATACATTTCCATTTGTTCACTTCAAGTCCTTCTGTAGTAGAAGAAATCAGTGGGTTTGGAGATGTACCAAGTGACATGATAACTGTGTCAAGATCCATTGTAAACTCTGAACCTTCAACTTCAACAGGACGTCTTCTTCCTGATGCATCCGGCTCACCAAGTTCCATCTTCACGCATGTCATACCTTTTACATATCCGTTTTCATCTACCAAGATTTCTTTTGGATTTGTAAGCAAGTCGAAGATAACACCTTCTTCTTTTGCATGGTGTACTTCTTCTACTCTGGCTGGCAATTCTTCTTCGCTACGACGATATACGATATGTACTTCTGCTCCAAGACGAAGCGCTGTTCTTGCAGCATCCATAGCAACGTTACCACCACCGATAACAGCTACTTTTGTTCCAGCAACGATTGGTGTATCGTAAGACTCGTCAAACGCTTTCATTAAGTTACTTCTTGTAAGGTATTCGTTTGCAGAGAATACACCATTTGCATTCTCTCCAGGGATTCCCATGAATTTTGGAAGACCTGCTCCTGAACCTACAAATACTGCTTCAAAACCTTCTTCTTCGATCAACTGATCGATTGTTGTAGATTTTCCGATTACAACGTTAGTTTCGAATTTAACGCCTAATTCTTTTACTTTTTCGATTTCTTTTTTCACAACTGCCTGTTTTGGTAAACGGAATTCAGGAATACCATATACCAATACACCGCCGAGTTCGTGAAGAGCTTCAAATACCGTTACTTCGTATCCTAATTTTGCAAGGTCTCCGGCACATGTAAGACCTGCAGGACCTGATCCGATTACGGCAACTTTATGTCCGTTTGTCTTCTCAGCGCCAACCGGTTTGATATCATGCTCTAATGCATAATCAGCAACGAATCTTTCCAATTTACCGATAGATACAGGCTCACCTTTGATACCACGGATACATTTTCCTTCACACTGTGATTCCTGTGGACAAACACGACCGCAGATAGCTGGAAGAGCTGAAGATTCTCCAATAATCTTATAAGCTTCTTCAATATTTCCTTCTTTTACCTGCTGAATAAATGCAGGGATATTGATTGCTACCGGACATCCTTTCACACACTGCGCATTTTTACAGTTAATGCAACGTGTTGCTTCATCCATAGCTTCTTCCATATTATAACCTAAACATACTTCATCAAAGTTTGTTGCACGAACTTTAGGTTCCTGTTCTCTGACAGGTACTCTTTTTAATACATCAGCCATTAGTCTTCACCTCCACAATGACCACATCCGCCGTGATGTGTGTCACCTTCCTGTAATTTTAACATTGCGCGGCCTTCTTCTGTCTTATACATCATCTGTCTCTTCATAGCCTGATCAAAATCAACAAGGTGTCCATCAAACTCTGGTCCATCTACACATGCAAATTTGATTTCATCGCCAACCTGTAGACGACATGCGCCACACATACCTGTTCCATCAACCATGATTGGGTTCATGCTGACAATTGTAGGGATTTCTAACTTCTTAGTAAGGAGACATACGAATTTCATCATGATCATTGGTCCAATTGCTACGCATACATCGTACTTTTTACCTTCTCCAACTAATTCTTCGATCATGCTTGTAACCATACCTGCATGTCCATAGGAACCGTCATCTGTACATACATAGAGGTTTCCAGCAACAGCTCTCATCTCATCTTCAAGAATCAGCATATTTTTTGTCTTGGAACCTACGATAACATCAACATCGATTCCGCGTTCTTTCATCCATTTTACCTGTGGATATACAGGAGCAGCACCTACACCACCTGCTACAAATAAAATCTTTTTATTTTTCAAAGATTCTAAGTCTTCGTTTACAAACTCGGATGGGCATCCTAATGGACCTGTGAAGTCTCTAAAGCTATCGCCTGCCTTTAAGTCAGCCATCTTAAGAGTAGATGCTCCGACAATCTGGAACACGATTGTAACTGTTCCTGCTTCTCTGTCATAATCACAGATTGTAAGTGGGATTCTCTCTCCCTTTTCGTCCATCTTAACGATAACGAACTGTCCCGGTTGGCAATGCTTTGCAACTCTTGGGGCTTCAACATCCATAAGATAAATCTTATCTGCTAATTCTTCAGCTTTTAATATTTTATACATTATGTGCCTCCTTAAATTTTATCTACCTTATATGATAAAACATTGTTACTCAAATATCAAGATAATTTTGTCAGGAACAGACAAGAATCTATTCCAAAACTGTCCAAAAAGGACAGATACCGCTCAGATATCCGTCCTTTTAAAAGCTTTCAAACAATATTAGAAATCTACTTCTGTTCCATAGTAAATGCATGTGAACAATCTTTCCATTGTTGCCGGATCGATTGGTCTTGGGTTAGAGCCTGTACAAGCATCACCTACTGCATTTTCAGCAATTGTAGCAATCTTCTCTTTGAATTCTTCTTCTTTGATACCGAATTCTTTCAATGTTGCAGGAATACCGAGGATTACATTGAATTCATCGATCTTCTTACATAAACTGTTGATCAGAGCTTTCTCTGATGCTCCTTCAAGTCCTGTTCTTCTAGCGATTTCTGCATAACGTTTTGCAGCTACAGGATCTTTTGCATTATATTTGATGACATATGGAAGATACATTGCATTTGCAAGACCGTGTGTAATATGTCCTGTAGAGAATGCAGCGCCTGTTTTATGTGCCATAGAATGTACGATTCCAAGCAATGCATTGGAGAATGCCATACCAGCGAGGCACTGTGCATCATGCATCTGTGCTCTAGCTTCCATGTTTCCTTTGAAAGAAGCCGGAAGATAATCAAATACCATTTCAATTGCCTGAATCGCAAGCGGATCTGTATATACACAATTCAAAGTCGATACATATGCTTCAATTGCATGAGTAAGAGCATCCATACCTGTATATGCTACCTGGTGTGCAGGAAGTTTTTCAACCAATTCAGAATCAACAATTGCTACATCCGGTGTAATGTTGAAGTCTGCCAACGGATACTTAATACCTTTCTCATAGTCAGTAATAACAGAGAATGCTGTTACCTCTGTTGCTGTTCCTGATGTAGAAGGGATTGCCACAAATTTTGCTTTCTGTCTTAACTCAGGAAAGTTAAATGGAATGCAAAGATCTTCAAATGTTGTTTCTGGATATTCATAGAATGCCCACATTGCTTTTGCCGCATCTATCGGAGAACCACCACCCATAGATACGATCCAGTCTGGCTGGAATTTACGCATTGCTTCCGCACCTTTCATAACTGTTTCAACAGATGGATCCGGTTCTACTCCTTCAAAAAGCTCAACTTCCATACCTGCTTCTTTTAAGTAATTCACAGCTTTGTCTAAAAAGCCCTGACGTTTCATAGAACCGCCGCCAACTACAAGGATTGCTCTTTTTCCTTTTAAGTTCTTAAGCTCTTCCAAAGCTCCCTTTCCATGATAAATGTCTCTTGGTAATGTAAATCTTGCCATGTTGTACATCTCCTTTGAAAATTGTTATTAATCTTTGTTATTTTCTTAACATGCTTATTATACATCTGTTAAATATTTAACGCAAGGTCTTTTTACATGCATTTTGTATTTATTTATGTACAATTTCTATGTTACGGTTACATCCTAAGAGTATTCGATATATCTAGAAAAGTCAAATTGATAATTTCCATATTACTTATAGAAAAAGGAAGGACAAAATAGTCCTTCCTTAAACACGATCTTTTACGATCCTATCTTTAAGTCATAGTTTCTGACTGTAGCAGCGCTGATTTTCCCTGTACTATCTTCCATCAATACAGCGCTGAATATTTTATTTCCTTCCGGCATAGCAATTGGTCCTTCATATGCTGTCCAATTGTCTTTTGTTGGTTCTGTCGAACCAAATACATAATAAGCTGTAAAACCTTCCGGTACCTGGATTGTAATCTCCATATTCTCTTCATAAAGACCACTTGACGGCGAGACAACCGGAGGATCGGCGATTGGAAGTTCTACGGTAATCTTCTTCGTTTCTGTGAGACTTGGAATTCCCTTGTCATTCACACAAATCGCTTTCACTACCCATTCTTTTTCATCCAACTCGATCTCCGTTCCGTATTTTGTTCCGTTTTCTATAGTTGGTTCTGTTTCATCTAAAGTATAATAGACAACATTTCCTTCATTGGAAGAGAGTTCAAGTGACTGCACCTCTTCATATGTACCATCTTCTACGGAAAATACCGGAACTTCAACCAAATAATCAGACATTTCTGATAATACAGAATCTTCTTCACAATTATCCAGCATAACCGGTATTTTCTCCGTTTGCTTTGTTTCCACATAGAATTCTGCAGCAGCACGATAAATTTCTGCATTCTTCTGCTGTTGTGCAAGCTGTGTAATGAAGATATTTTCCGCTTCTGCCAATTGATCCTGGATGGTCAGAACTCTCGCCATTCCCGTATAAGCTTCCGGTTTTTCAGGTGATTTTTCTGATGCCTCTTGAAAATATTTGTATGCAGCATTATACCGCTTTTCTTCAATTGCATTATTTCCTCGTTGAATCAATCCACCATAAGAACTTCGAAATGCAATCAGACCAACTATTATTGCCGCTAATAAGACTCCAAGAATAAGCAACATCTTTTTCTTCTTATTCTTTTTCTTTTTTTTACGTTTATTTTTCCCACTTGTATTCCCGTTATGAGAACCGGATTTTTTCCCGGTCTCACTTGGTTTTGGGCGATTTACGCGTCCTTCGATTTCTCCCCTTACATGTGCAGTAAGAACCTCATCCAATGGACTGTAGTCAGGGACGATCTGTACCTCCGCCCCACAGGCATCGCAATAAAGAGCCCCCTCTTTAATCTCAGCTCCACATACACTACATTTCACAATAACTCCTCCTAATTTAAGACTTGCTCCAGAGTCTTAGAATAAGCCGGTAATCTGTCCCGCCTCATTCACATCAATACCATTTGCTGCCGGAACTTTTGGCAGACCTGGCATTGTCATAATTGCGCCTGTCAATGCAACAACAAATCCTGCTCCGGCGCTTACATAAACTTCTCTGATATGTATTTTGAAGTTTGTCGGACGACCTAACATTGTCGCATCATCTGACAAGGAATACTGATTCTTCGCCATACAGATTGGAAGTTTGCCAAATCCCATCGATTCAATCTTAGCAAGCTGTTTTTCTGCTGCCGGTGCATATTCCACACCGTCTGCTCCATAGATTTCTTTTGCGATTGTCTCGATTTTTTCTTTTAAAGAAAGTTCATCTTCATACAATGTATGGAAATGGCTCTCTTTTGTATTTAATGTCTCTAATACTTTTTCAGCTAAAGCAATACCGCCTTCGCCACCTTTTGCCCATACTTCAGAAAGTGCAAATTCACAGCCTCTTTCTTCGCAGAACTGTTTTACAAACTCGTATTCCGCTTCTGTATCAGTTACAAAAGAGTTCAAAGTTACAACAACCGGCACTCCGAATTTCTGAACATTTTCAATATGTTTTTCCAGGTTAACGATTCCCTTCTTCAATGCTTCAAGGTTCTCTTCACCCAAATCTGCTTTTGCAACTCCACCGTTGTATTTTAATGCGCGAACCGTAGCTACAAGAACAACTGCATCCGGTTTTAACTGTGCGCTTCGGCACTTGATATCCATAAATTTCTCTGCACCAAGATCTGCACCAAATCCAGCTTCCGTGATAACGACATCACAAAGTTTTAAGGCTGTTTTTGTCGCTCTTACACTGTTACAGCCGTGAGCGATATTTGCGAATGGGCCGCCATGTACAAGTGCAGGAGTATGTTCCAAAGTCTGGATAAGATTTGGCTTGATTGCATCTTTTAAAAGCGCTGTCATGGCTCCTGTTGCATTTAATTGGTCTGCTGTCACAGGTTCTCCAGCAAAATTATATGCAACTACAATTCGTCCCAGTCTTTCTTTTAAATCATTCAGATCATTTGCAAGACAAAGAATTGCCATGATCTCTGAAGCAACTGTAATGACAAAATGATCTTCTCTAACCATTCCGTCCATTTTATTTCCAAGGCCAACTACTACATTACGAAGTACACGATCATTCATATCCAAACAACGTTTCCATACGACCTGTCTTGGATCAATCTGCAAAGCATTTCCTTGCTGGATATGATTATCCAAAAGAGCTGCCAGAAGATTGTTAGCAGATGTAATTGCATGGAAGTCACCTGTAAAATGAAGGTTCAAATCCTCCATCGGCACTACCTGTGCATATCCTCCACCTGCAGCGCCGCCTTTGATTCCAAAACAAGGTCCAAGAGATGGTTCACGAAGAGCAATGATTGCTTTTTGATTCAGCTTTGCCATAGCTTGTCCAAGACCAACGCTTGTTGTTGTTTTTCCTTCTCCTGCAGGAGTTGGATTAATAGCTGTTACAAGAACTAATTTTCCATCATTGTTATCTTTTACCTTTTCCCAAAGTTCATCAGAAAGCTTTGCTTTATACTTTCCATAGAATTCCAAGTCGTCCTCCTGAATTCCGATACTTGCTGCCACATCTTTGATGTGTGCCATTTTTGCTTCCTGTGCAATCTGAATGTCTGTCTTCATTCTCATTGTCCTCCCTTTCTCTTAGACGTACTCTTCTATGTATTGTTCAAATTCTTCCATAGACATGAGTACCTTACGTGGTTTTGTTCCTTCTTCTTCACCGACGACTCCTGCATCTGCAAGTTGATCCATAATTCTTGCCGCACGGTTGAATCCGATTTTGAACACTCGTTGCAGCATCCCTATCGACGCTTTTTCTTTTTCTATAATGAAACGACCTGCATCTACAAAATACTGATCCCTTTCATCCCCTGTTGTTGCTCCGCTTCCGATTCCGCATGCGATACCGGAAGCTGCACTATTCACATGATTTGTAATCGTTTCGTCATAGCTTGCGTTGCCATTATGGTTTTTCAAAAACTCTACAACCGACTGCACTTCCTGATCCGATACAAATGCCCCCTGTACTCTGACCGGTTTTTGATATCCTTGCGGATAGAAAAGCATATCGCCTTTTCCGAGAAGTTTTTCTGCTCCATTCATATCAATGATTGTACGGGAATCCACACCGGACGATACAGAAAACGCAATTCTGGACGGCATATTTGCTTTGATCAATCCTGTAATAACATTGACAGATGGTCTTTGAGTTGCAAGAACCAAATGAATTCCTGCTGCTCTTGCAAGTTGTGCAAGTCGGCAGATTGCCGTCTCTACTTCTCCCGGTGCAACCATCATAAGATCCGCCAGCTCATCTACAATAATGACAATCTGTGGTAATTTTTTCGGTTTCGTCTCATCTTCTATATCTTGAATCGTTTCGACTTTTTCATTATATCCGGCAAGATCACGTACATTGTATTCGGCAAATAATTGATAACGTTTCTCCATCTCGACAACTGCCCAATTCAGCGCTCCCGAAGCCTTCTTCGGATCTGTCACAACCGGTATCATAAGATGCGGGATACCATTATAAACGCTCAACTCCACCACCTTCGGATCAATCATGATCAGTTTCACATCTTCTGGATCTGCTTTATATAAAATACTCATGATCAATGTATTGATACAGACAGATTTACCGGAACCGGTTGCTCCGGCGATCAATACATGAGGCATCTTCTTAATATCTGCCACAACAGGTTTCCCCGCAATATCCCGTCCTGCTGCAAATGCAATATTGGATGGATGATGCTTAAACTCTTCTGTTTCTAAAAGATCACGAAGCATCACAGCTACATTTTCTTTGTTCGGTACTTCGATTCCAACCGCCGCTTTCCCCGGAATTGGCGCTTCGATTCGAATATCCGCTGCTGCAAGATTTAATTTGATATCATCTGTTAATCCTACAATCTTACTGACTTTAACTCCTTGCTCCGGTTGCAGCTCGAATCTTGTAACAGATGGTCCGCAACTCACATCTGTAATTGTTACATTCACCCCAAAATTCTTCAAAGTTTGTTGAAGCTTCATTGCCGTTTCTCTCAAATAGCTGTCAGAATCTCCGCCCCCACGTTTTCCACGTTTCAACAGATTCATTGGCGGAAACTGATAGGACGGCCTTGGTTTCGTACTCTCTTTTTCAATTACAGATGCTACATCTGCAACTTCCGCCGCCACATCAACTTTCTCTTTTTTCTTCATCTGATCTTCGCTCTCTTGTATTGGCATCTCGCTTTCCATACCATGGCTTATCTCAGGTACTTCCTCTTCTGCTACTGAACGATTGATCACAACAGAGCTTATCTCTTCTTCAAACGGAAGCGGCAGTTTTTCCTCGATCTCCATCTCCGGTATTGAGTTTATACTTGGTTCCAGCTCTTCTTCCTGTGGCGGAATGATTTCTTTCATTTCCGCTTTGCCTTGTACCAGCGTTGTATCAAAAGATACTCCGCTTACTTGTTTCTCTCGTCTCTTAAGTTCACGATTCTGCTCTCGTTCTTCTTTTCGATTCATCGCATTTTCCCTGCGACGTATTGCATCTTCCTTGGCAGCCTCATATGCTTTCCTGCTTCCCCGTTTTATTCCACGTAAGAAAGACTTTTCTGTAATTAACACAAGGCTGATAATGATCAGCGCAATAATGATGACAAACGTTCCCGGAACTCCCACCGCCGGACATAATATTTTCACGAAGAATCCGCCGATAAGTCCGCCACCGTTTTTCCCTTCACTAGAGGCGTCATAATACGCAAGCAATGCTTGTGATTTTTCATAATTCGTTGTAATAAGCTGTATAAATGTACAAGACATTAAAGTTAAGACCACACCTGCCATAACTTTTATGTAAGCAACGGAATTGCTTTTATTAGATGTGGCAAAAGCAATTCCTAAAAAAATGACAATAGGCATAATATATGCAGGTAACCCGAATATTCCAAACAAAATGGAAGATACGCGATCTCCTAGAAATCCCCCTACTCCAAAGTTACTGATCAGCAACAAAATACAGATTGCCAACGACACCAAAATTGTAATCTCCCCACTTACAAATGAATTATCTTGTTTTTTCGCTGTCGTTTTTGTACTTGTTTTGCCTGTTCCCTTTGTTGAAGTTTTCTTTGCTGCTGTCTTTGCAGTTGTCTGTTTGCTTGACTTTTTGGTAGTCGTCGATTTTGATGTTGATTTTTTTGTGTTATTTGTCTTCGACGCCATAAACTCCCTCCCCAATTTTAAACATACATATAATATTATAGCATCGGTATGAAGTTATGTCATTATCAAATTTCATTTCTTTCATGGCTTCTTTCTTCGATCAGTTGGTGAAGTTTACTAAGTGCATCCTTCATCCCTCCTACTTCATCTATCAATCCTTCTCTTACTGCTTCTTCTCCTTCCAGCATGGTTCCCACATCTTTCACAAGTTGTGTTGGATCCAACATCAATTCTTCAATCCGTTCCTGTGATATTTTCGAGTGATCTGCGATAAATCTTGTGATGCGATTCTGAGTCTTCTCCATATTACGATAGCTTTGCATCACTCCGATAAACATACCGTTGGAACGCACCGGATGGATCACCATTGTTCCACTTGGTACAATAAAAGAATAATCTGCGGAAACAGCCAATGGTCCCCCTATGGAATGACTTCCACCAAGCACAAGGGATACGCTTGGCTTACTCAACGAAGCGATCATCTCCGCGATAGCAAGTCCCGCCTCCACATCTCCACCAAGCGTATTCAATAAAATCAAAAGTCCCTCTATCTCCTCATCATCTTCAATCTCAGCAAGTTTTGGCAATAAGTGTTCGTACTTTGTTGCCTTTGTATTGGCATTGACCGCTTCGTGCCCTTCAATTTCACCTATAATAGTAAGCAAACGGATGTTATGTTTCTTTTTATTATTCGTTAACTCCATACTACCCATTTCTTTAATTTCTTCATTCTTCTCATTCATTTCAAAAAGCTCCTTTGTTTTTTCTATTAGTATCGGAATGAACGTTGTACTTTATTCCAAAAACTGATAAACTAATCTAAGAAATGTAAAAGGAGATTTATTTCATGATTTTTAAAAGAGCTGATATAAAAGACGCGAAACTTATCGCAAATTCTATGAAAGAAATTCGATCAAATATGAAAGATCCTTCTATGTATGTCATTGATTCGGAAGAGGATCTTCGTTGTTATATAGATGGTACTCATGGGTTTGCTCTTCTCGCATTTGAAGAAGAAACTCTTGCCGGTTTCTTTATCTTCCGTTTCCCAGATGTAAACGAAACAGATCATCTCGGTGAATATCTACAACTAAGCGATGCGGAAAAAGAGCATGTAGTCTATATGGACTCTGCTGCCGTCTTCCCTGCATTTCGCGGGCAAGGGCTGCAAGGAAAGCTACTGCGTAAAGGAGAGGAAATGCTAAAAGATACAGATTATACCATTGCGCTTGCAACAATTGCGCCGGATAATCCTGCAAGTTTAAATACCCTCTTGAAAGATGGATTTGAAATTATTACTACAACAAAAAAATACGGCGGACTTATTCGGCACGTATTACACAAACAATTAGGCGACAGCTAGTGCTGCCGCCTATTATTATGCTGATTAATTTGGAAATAAAGCACGTTCTAACATCTCTTTTTGATTCATTTCGATATAAGCATCTTCTCCGTCCTGCTTCACTTCAACAACAATCTCTCTTGGTTTTTCATATTCGTTTTCATCAATTGCAATTTCCAAGGTTTCTGCAAGTACATCTCCAAAATCGATAGAATCATTTTCTACCTTCTTTTTCATTTTTTCTACATCGGAACGTTCTTCCCACAGCTCAAAAACATTAGATGCTTCTACCTGTATCTTCACTTGAAAACCATCTTCTGCCTTCGTAGCTTTCATCACTTTATATTTTGCCAGTTTTCTTGCCTCTGTACGGTAATCAAGAAGTTTTGTTACAGAACCGATTTCTTCTTCCGGGTATCTCTCCATAAGATAGGAGGCAACCTCCTCATATGTCTGTTCATCCCACTTATCACGTAGTTCTTCTGTCGTCTCTCCTTCAAATTCGGCATATGCTTCATAATCATTCTTATATGCAGCATCCAAATAACTCTTTACGTACCCTTTTGCATCAAATTCCTTTGTTTCTGAACATCCTGTAAAACATATACTTAGACATGCAATCATAAAAATAATACGCAATTTCTTCAAAGCCTCCACCTCCCATATACAAGACATTAATATTCTGAATTTTCTGCTTTCTTAATTATATTATACTTTTTTTCTGTCACTTGTCAATTTGAATCGTTTCGAAATCCACCATTTTAGCAGGCAACTTACAGACCATACTCCAAGGATACAGCCGCATGAAGTCAATAATTCCTGTTTATAACGTTGGATAAACTCAAATCTTCTTAATTCTTTTATATAGAATTTAATATCCAATATATGCTCTTGTGGTAAATACTGCCTTGGTATGTGAAGCTGTCCCATTAATACATATATCACACAAAGCCAAATTCCAATGAGAAGAATCCCTTCGATTCCACCTTTGATATCGCCCTCCTGCAATGTGCCAAGTTTTCTTACACTTCTACTTAGTAACAATATTCCAGGGAGCAGACTTGCAAAAAGAATTGTCAATATCCATATTTCCCGCTCCACACGAAACTCTCGTTCTTCCTTTAGAACAACAACATCCCCCTTTTGTATCGGCCATGTCGCCTCACTAATGATTTCTAGCGGAGTTCCCGTCTCACCTAGAACATCAGAGGATGGAAGAACAGCTTCTCCTCCTTCTTCATATATAGGTTGATTCTCTCTTTTTTCTACCACTAATTCTGTTCCAAAAAGTCCTTCTTTCTCTTTTACAAAGAAAAAAGCGGACTCCCATTCATCAAATTGATAACAGGATTTGGAAATTCTTGCTGTATTCGTTTCTTCATCTATAATCCCAGGCACTGTCACGACTTCAATACGCATCATTTTTTCAACCCATAAAGACAATACCGTGCATGTCAAAAGCAAAATCATCACAATCCAAAAACTCATCCATACTTTCTTTTTCGTCATAGTATCAACTCCATAATGTATCGCGTAATCCATCTGTCAATTCTCTACTGTAATATAAGAAAAAGAATGTAACCGGAATCAAACATAAAATTCCACATACGGATTGTACGCCTATACTATTTTCCGTTACTCCTGCCAAAAATACAGACAGAGGATAGTCAAGATAACTTTCCAAAAATACGATTGGCTGTTCTACCATATTCCAGCTCTCCACAAACGTAAGAACAAATAACGTAACGATCGCCGGTTTTGATGCGGGCATAATAATATATCTTACAATCTGCAACTGATTTGCCCGGTCAAGTCTTGCAGCATCCAACCATTCATCCGGAACAGACTGGATGATAAACGTAAGCCATACCGTTCCAAATGGTGCAAAGATTCCCGGAACAATCAGTGATTTCCAACTATTTAAAAAACCAAGCTTATCCATAAGAATATAATTTGGCAAAAGCGTGACCTGTATCGGAAGCACCATGAAGAGCGCCATCATGACAAGCCAAAATTTTTTACCGATAAAACGATATTTCGCAAAAGCTGTTCCCGCCATGCAGGAGAATAAAGTTTGCCCTCCGGCAATCAATATACACATACCAAAGCTTCGCCAAAATTTCACCAGATATCCCGGACTTTCCAAGAAAACCTTATAATAACTCATAAGAGAAAATCCTGCCTGTACTCCCGCCCATACCGAACGAATCAACATATAGAGAACCGGAAACAAGAACACCAATGCCAATATGAGAAAGAAGAAAACTCTTTTTTGTTTTTTTACTTTAACCATGTGATTTCCCCCTTCTTATAAGCAAATAGCCTCCATACACAACGCCGGTTACCAAAAGAAGTCCTGCAACAATACTAACAGCAGCAGCAGAAATTTTTTGATAATTTAAAGTCTGAAAGTTATTATTCATAAAATGCTGTAGCAAATAAATACTGTTATTCGGGTGATTTCCGCCGAGCAAAAATGCTTCGCGATAGCATTTAAATGCATTCATAACAGACAAAACAAGCGTGAACAGGAACGTTGGAATCAGTGTCGGCCATGTAATGTGCCAAAACATCGCTCTTTCATTTGCCCCAAATAAAGAAGCATATTCGTAGTATTCCTTTGGTATCATTTGCATTCTTGCCACATAGATCAAAATATAGTATCCGGCAAAACGCCAAAAATACAAAATGCAAAGAACCCAAAATGCTGCAGATGTATTGAGCCAGTCTGCTCCACTTTTACCAAGCGCCTCCAAAACCCGGTTCCAAAAACCGTCATTTCCCCAAAGAAACTGTACGCCCAAAACAACCGATGCAATTGGAAGTATCAGCGGATACAAAAATGTCAGTTGAAAAAAACGTACTCCTTTTAATGTGTTTTGTAATAACGCCGCCAAAAACAATGCACCCGCCAACGTAACCGGAACTGTGATCATCATATACTTGCACATGTTCGTAACTGCTAACAAGAACATCTTATTTTGAAATAATTCCCTAAAATTATCCAATCCTACAAATTCTCTTTTCCCTATTCCAAATGAAACCGAATACCATACGGTAATCAGAAACGGGACAAAATAGAATACAAGGAATCCTAATAATTGAGGGAGAGCCAAAAGCAATCCGTTATTTTTCTTCTTCATGCCGTTCCCCTCCTTGTTCTTACTCTTATTTATTCTGCAATCTGCATTTCATAATTTTTATATGCCCATTCTCCTAATTCCGAAGCCGTCGCCTCCCACTGTTTAAAATCAGCGTTCGGATCATCAAATCTACCTGTTGCTTCATCCACCTTTAAATCCAAAGCATGTTCTGTTTCGGTATAAAAATAAGCACCTTCCAGCTCACGATAAGATTCTTTCAAAAGATTCATCTGTTTTTCTTCTATGTTATACAGTACCGGTATTTGATCCAATGCGCTTTCCTGAACAGGAGTTTGTATGTCGATTGTTCCATTCAGGCTAGTTCCAAGTCCGTCTTTCTCTAATTCCGTTTTTGCTTCATCATTCAAAAACAACATCAGAAATTCATACGCCTCGTTCTTATATGCGGATGACATGCCGATCGCACCAAATGCATGGATTGAGGCAAGCTTTTTACCTTTCATATCCGGAACAGTCAAAATAGATTGCGTATCAGATGTAATATCGGTCATAGTTCCGAAATGTCCCGTTCCCACCTGATTAAACTGTTCTCTTTTATAAAGAACCTGCTCCATATAGAATTCTACCCATGCATTTTTATCAAACAAGACTTCTTTTTCTTCATAGTCTGCCGCTTCTTGTACCCATTTTCCTGCACAGGTATTATAAATCAGCATAAGCTGCTTTAAATTAATATTCGAAGTTTTCTTTGCCTCTATGAGCCATTCAGTCAAATTTTTATCTTTCAAATACTCCAGGTCATTCTTGTCGGAAATTAAAAATGTATACTCACACGAAAGAGGGATGATATACTGCTTTCCATTATATTGTCCTGCATTCAGGAATTCTTTCTGATAGGCGCTATCCTCCCAATAGGAGTCTTTCTCCATATAACGATTCAAGGAGGCAAGCGCTCCGCTTTGCATTGTTTTATATGGATTTTCAAATAGAGGCATCGCTTTATCAGGAGTCACATACGACATATTATCTAATATATAGACATCCGGACCTTTCCCTGCCATAATTTGTGTACGTAGCTTCTGCAGTTCTGTCTCCCGGTTTTCTTCATCCGATGAAATATATTCTACTTCAATTGTTATCTTCGGATCTTTCTGTCTTGTATAAGAAACTGCGTCTTCCACTTTTTCCCGATACTGTAGTTCCGTCAATACTTTTAAATGTTTTCCTCCGCTTCTATCCGATTTACTACACCCTGCAAAACAGAGAACAAGAAAACTAATTACTATTAAAAACATCATCTTTTTATCTTTCATCCAAGCACCACCCCTCTAATATTCTGATAATTTATTATATCATTTTTTTCGGAAACATTCTATGATAACCTTAAAATCGATTTAAAAAAAGCCGTTCTAATGAACAGCTTTTTTGTCTTTCATTACAATTAATTATATCCGCCGCATTTAATTAATGATCTAGATGTACTATTTGTAGGTGGATATGTAAGCCCACAACGAGTACATGTTATTGTAGTTGTGATTGTTGTTTCTTCCCATACATCAGTACCATATTTATATCCGTGTGAACATGGTCGTTGCACTTTGCTTGTTGAGGATGGTTTCCTAATAGGTACCATACTCGTTGAACAATTTGGACACATAGGACCTCTGGCTTCTGCAGCGTTTACTGACACCATGCTCATTCCGAATAACATTGTTGCAACTATTGCCACAGATAAAATTTGTTTTAATTTTTTCATATCGCTTTTCCTCCTTTTTTGATTTTATCTACTTGTTTGTTCTTAATTATCCACTAATTCTCAAAAAATAAAAAGCAATCAGTCGTTTCATTATAGAAATCATTGATTGCTTTTCTTAACTTTACCCCTATAGTATACTTTATATAAAGATTTTAAGGAGGTAGCTTTATGAAAAAACTATGTAAACAATTTTTTATTTGTACTATCATTTGCACGATATGGGCTTTCCCACTAAATGTGTATGCGTCTAATCAGGATACTGAACCTTCTACTGTTGTAGAATATGACCTATCTTCAAATGAAAAAGCTGATTATACTTTAAAGAACAAAAATGGTGAAATTTATTACTTGTCGATTGCACCATTAGATACCACACAACGTATCAATAACGGCACACATCAAATAACTGTAACAAAAAAAGAGCGTTGGAAAGCCGGATTTATTGCAAATATTTCCTCGAATAAATTTATCTCCATTTCTTCTCCATATGCCTCTGCTATTAAGGGAACTACACGAAACATCAAACTACAAAAAATAACTTCAACACATTCTAAACTTTCTTTCCTATATAGTTACCTTAATACTTCGTCTACCGAAGGCTTTAATGCAAAGATTGTAAATGGTTCGATAAATTGTTCTTTTATCAATTAATTTGCTTTATCTCAACTTCCATTGGCATAAATTTTGTATACAAAATATGATAACTGTTTGAAATAGACACAATCAAAACAATAACGCATACCAATTGAATAAGCCGGATAAATAATTTACTTTTTATCAATTTTTTTACTGCAAAGAACAGACAAATAGAAAGTGGAATTGCCGCAAACGGAAGCATACAAGAACATACCAACATAGTAATGATTGCACAAGCTAGTATAATTTCGGAAGATTTTTTCTCTTCTTGCAACGGGGACTCTATAAGAGTCCCCGTTTCTTCCTCACTTATTACTTCCTTTTCTCCAAGAAGTTCCTCGATTGAAACTTCAAACAATCTACTAAGCACTACAAGATTATCAATATCCGGCATAGCCAGATCATTTTCCCATCTTGAAATTGCCTGTCGGGAAATATTCAATCTTTGTGCCACTTGCTCTTGAGATAGATGTCTTTCTTTGCGAATTCTTTTTAAATGGACACCAATCATAGAAAACTTCTGCTCCTCTTACACTGTCTCAAGCGCCTGCTCTAAATCTGCAATGATGTCCTCTGCATTTTCGATTCCAACACTAAAGCGAATCAGATCAGGCTGTACGCCTGCTTCCAGTAATTCCTGCTCGTTCATCTGACGGTGCGTATGGCTTGCCGGATGCAATACGGATGTACGAGCATCTGCTACGTGTGTTACGATCGCTGCAAGTTTCAGATGATCCATAAGAGTTACGGACGCATCTCTTCCGCCTTTGATACCGAAGGTGAGTACACCGCAAGTTCCGTTCGGCATGTATTTTTTTGCAAGGTCATGATACTCATCGCCTTCAAGATCCGGATAATGTACCCACGCTACTTTCTCATGTCCCTTTAAATATTCTGCAACTTTCAACGCATTTTCACAATGTCTTGGCACGCGAAGGTGTAATGTCTCAAGACCGATATTTAATAAAAATGCGTTCTGTGGTGACTGGATAGAGCCAAGATCACGCATAAGCTGTGATGTTGCTTTTGTAATATAAGCGCCTTTGCCGAATTTCTCTGTATATACGATACCGTGATATGTCTCATCTGGTTCTGTCAGACATGTATACTTATCGTGCTGAGCTTCCCAATCAAAGTTTCCGCTGTCTACGATACAACCGCCAACACACATTGCATGACCATCCATGTATTTTGTTGTGGAATGTGTCACAATATCTGCTCCCCATTCAAACGGACGACAGTTGATCGGTGTGGCAAATGTATTATCTACAATGAGTGGAACGCCATGTGCGTGTGCAATCTTAGCGAACTTTTCAATATCAAGAACAACAAGAGCCGGATTGGAAATCGTTTCTCCAAATAGCGCTTTTGTGTTTTCTTGAAACGCTGCGCTGATTTCTTCTTCGCTTGCGTTTGGATCCACGAAAGTTGCCTCCACTCCCATTTTCTTAATCGTATGGGCATAAAGGTTGTATGTACCTCCATAAAGCGCAGACGCACAGACAATGTGATCTCCTGCTTCACAGATATTCATAATTGCATAAAAGTTTGCTGCCTGCCCTGATGATGTCAACATGGCTGCATATCCACCTTCTAAATCGCAGATTTTTGCAGCGACAGCGTCATTGGTCGGATTCTGAAGTCTTGTGTAAAAATATCCGGAATCCTCCAGGTCGAATAGTCTTCCCATCTGATCGCTTGTGTCGTACTTAAATGTTGTGCTTTGGTAAATCGGGAGTACTCTCGGTTCGCCCTGTTTTGGCTGCCAGCCTGACTGAATACATTTTGTTTCAATCTGATAATTCTTGCTCATGTTGTCATTCCTCCTATGAATATAAATATTTTTTCTGAAGTTCCTGTACCATACTACAGTATGTGTCTTTACATTCCTCCAGTTCTTCTCTTTCTACCATTCTGATACATGGCATCAGATACTTTGTATAAATATTTCTATAAATCTCCTCTGCATGTTCTGTTTGATTGATATGCTTTACAATCGTTGGAGCAATATCATAATATTTCATTACAATATCTTTTCCATCTTTTTGTGACATCAGATACTCGTCTCTATAGTTTCGAAGGATCTGAAGTTCATAGCAATCATCTGGTTTTTGGAGACTTTCGCATACCGCAGTTGTAATGTAGCACAATCTTTGGCTAAAGCCTTCATGAATAGATTCATACGTAGAGTTTTGAATCGGATTCTTCGTAATTTTCTGATTCCAAATCTCCAGCATTTTATCCGTAATCTTTTTACACTGCGCTGTTTTCTTATAATTGAGTAATGGGAACACATAGGTTACCATCGTATAATTATAGTCGATCACTACATTTTCTGCTTTGCGCTTATTTCCAAGTGCAGAAAGCTTCTTTTCAACATACTCAGGAATCACCGAAGCAATCTCCAAGACTACTTTCTCTTCCTGATCTGCATTTTCAACCGCATTTTCTATCTCTTCAAACAAATCATTATACTTTTCATATTGATTTTGGAAACTGATCTCATAATTCTGTTTGTTGAATTTTGCGATTGGAATCTGCACTTCTTCAAATAATTGAATCAATCTTTCTTTCATTTCTATTCATCCCAGTTGTGATATACTTCTTGAACGTCATCGTCCTCATCTAAAAGATCTAATGTTTTTTGAATATTTTTGATATCTGTTTCGTCTGTAAGTTCTACCCAAGTCTGTGGAATCATCGTTACTTCTGCCGATGCCATCGGAATTCCTGCTTCCTCAAGAGCAAGACGAACGGCGCTAAAATCTTCCGGCGCTGTAAGGATCTCGTAGCTGTCTTCCTCTTCTGAAAAATCTTCTGCACCTGCATCGAGCGCTGTCATCATCAATTCATCTGCATCTGTCTCATATTCTTCTTTGTCAATGATGATCTGACCTTTTTTATCAAACATATAAGACACACAGCCTTGTGTTCCTACACTTCCGTTTCCTTTTGTAAATGCATTACGCACATTGGAAGCTGTACGGTTTTTGTTATCTGTAAGAGCGTCTACGATAATCGCAACACCGTTTGGTCCATATCCTTCATATGTAACAACTTCATAGTTTACGGAGTTCGCATCTCCGGCTGCTTTTTTAATTCCTCGCTCAATCGTATCGTTTGGCATATTGTTGGATTTTGCTTTTGCGATTACATCACGAAGTCTGCTGTTATTCGCCGGATCCGGTCCGCCTTCTTTTACTGCAACTGCAATTTCTCTTCCGATGATTGTAAAGATTTTACCCTTTGCAGCATCATTTTTTTCCTTTTTATGTTTAATATTTGCAAACTTTGAATGTCCTGACATGTTTCTATCTCTCCTATCTGTTTTCAATCACTTTTTCTATTCTATCATTATTTCCAAAGCATGACAAGATTAGTTTTTCTCGATTCGAACGCTTTGTATCATATTGTTTTGTACGGAAACCACACGGAACTGATAGCCTTCATACTCTACCACACAGTCCTCATCTTCCGATGGAATTCGATCTAAACTGTGTACGATAAAGCCATTGATCGTTCCATAATCCTCTACATCAAATTCAATCTCAAGAAGTTTCTCCAAATCTTCCAGTTCAGTCACACCGCTTACGAGATACGAGCCATCCGCCAGTTTTTTGATCAACTCTTCTTCTTTATCATATTCGTCTTGGATATTTCCAACAATTTGTTCGATAATATCTTCCATGGCGATGATTCCTGCTGTCTGCCCGTACTCATCAAATACAATGACAAGCTGAGACTTTTTCAGTTTCATTTCTTTAAACAGTTTATCGATACGTTTTCCTTCCGGAACAAAACTTGCAGAATGCAAGTGATCTTTCAACTCTTTGATTGGCTTGCTACGCAAAGTTTCATCAAAATAACAACGCATAGCGTCTCGAATATGAAGAATCCCAACAATCGTATCAATATCTCCATCATATACCGGAAAACGGGAATGATTCTGTTTTAAAATGAACTGAAGCGCATTTTCCAATGTCTCATTGCCATCGATTCCGATGATATATTTTCTGTGAGTCATAATGTCTTCTGCTTTTTTCTCACTATATTCAAACACATTACTAATTAACTCACCTTCACTGCCTGCAAAAAAACCTCTTTCTCTTCCTTCTTGAACAAGAGAAAGGATCTCTCGTTCCACGTCTTCTTGATCTTCGTCCTCTTCTGAGAAATTATGCATCAGCCTTTCCCATAGACTACTGCCTTCTTCCATGTTTCTTCTCCTTTACTATGTATGAAGCTCAAAGCTCACCTTCAAGGCTTCATCTATTTTATACATCAAGTGTTTATCAACATGACATACAAGTTCTCTTAATCTTTGTTTATCAATCGTTCTGATCTGTTCTAATAATACAACCGAATTTTTTACAATGTGGTATCTCTTTGCATCAATCTCCACATGAGTCGGAAGCTTCGCTTTATTCATTCGAGATGTAATCGCCGCACAGATTACTGTAGGGCTGTGTTTGTTCCCAATATCATTCTGTATAATGATCACCGGACGGATTCCTCCTTGTTCGGAACCTACTACCGGACTCAAATCTGCATAATATATATCTCCACGTCTTACATTCACTTCTATTCACACTCCGATTTCTTTAAGATAAAAGTAAGTATCTCCATCTTTTTCGGATGTATTCTGAATAGAATTATCTTTTTAAGCGAAATAATCTACCTGTTCGGCTACTTTTCCATTTTTCACATAGACTCTTGGAATTCGTTTGCCAAGGTCACAGATAAATTCGTAATTAAATCTTCCGGACAATTCTCCTAACATCTCTACAGAAATGTATTCATTGCCGTCTCTTCCGATCAGAGTCACTTTATCTCCAAAGCTTGCGTCTTCGATGTGTGTCACGTCTACCATGAACTGATCCATACAGATTCGTCCAAGTATTGGAGCTTTTTTGCCTCGAATCAACACATATCCTACTCCGGAAAGCGCTCTCGGATATCCATCTCCATAGCCAACCGGAATGGTTGCAATCTTCATCTTTTTCTCTGCAACAAAAGTTCCTCCATAGCTGATCGATGTTCCCGGCTCGATTTCTTTTACAAATGCTACATGACTTTTCAGAGCAAGTGCAGGCTTTAAATGTACCGCTTCTTTATCTACTTCTTCGGACGGATACAGACCAAAGGTTGATATTCCCGCGCGTACAATATCAAACTTTGCTTCCGGCACATCTATAATTGCTGCGCTGTTGGAACAATGTTCATATGCAAATGTAACTCCTTGTTCTTTTAATAATTTTGTCATAGATTCAAATTGCTGAATCTGCTGCATGGTAAATGTTTTATCTTTTTCATCTGCTTTGGCAAAATGTGTAAATACACCTTCCATTTTCACGTTAGAAAGCTTGCTGATTCTTGTAATTGCCTCTACACTCTCCTCTGTGATCGAGAATCCAAGACGTCCCATTCCTGTGTCCAGTTTTATGTGGAGATATGCAGTTTTTCCCTCTCGCCTTGCCATTTTGGCAATTTCTTTTGCCATATCCTCTGTATAGACATTCATGCGGATATCATTATTCAGCATTTCCATATACTGATCCGGGAAAATGCATCCAAGCACAAGAATCGGTTTTTGAATTCCCTCAACTCTAAGAACGACCGCCTCATCTAAAGTAGCAACTGCAAACCCCCAAATATAATCATATTTTTCAAGCATTTGAGCAACTTGCACCGCGCCGTGACCATAAGCATCTGTTTTGATTACTGCCATGATCTGCGTATGGCCGTCAATTCTTAGTTTCATCTGTTCCATGTTATATGCAATGGCATCTAAATCAATCCTTGCATATACTCTGCTATAAGTCTTCATGTTCTGCTCCTTTTAACACCGCAGCGATTGCATCGATCAAATCGCTTGCAAGTACGCTGTAACTTCCTTTCTGCTCTTTCGCTTTGTCTCCGCATAAGCCGTGTAAAAATACTCCTGTCTCACACGCTTTCCGAAGACTCATACCTTGCGCGAGAAGACCGGTGATAATTCCTGCAAGCACATCTCCCGAACCGGCTTTCGCCATGGCATTGTTTCCCGCTGTATTGACATAGATTCCCTGCTCATCTGACGCTACCATCGTTCTGGAATCTTTCATTGCACATACAACCGGATACTCTTCTACAAACTCCTGCAAACAGCGAAGGCTGTTTTCTTTTAACTCTTCTACTGTACATTGCAGAAGTCTTGACATTTCCTTCATATGTGGAGTAAGCACCACATTTTTCTTATATTCCAAAAGAGTCATTTCTTCTGCTAGAATATTCAACCCATCACCATCTAATACGCATGGGGATTTTCCATATTGCATCGCATAAGTTACTATTTTCTCTGCTGTCTCAGATTTACCCAGCCCAGAACCTATGCATACCACATCTGCCCAGTCAAAGAGTTCTTTTAGCTTGATCTTATCAAACTCTGTATAGGTGGAAATGATTGCTTCCGGCAAAAGCTGTTGTAAAATCATACGATTGGATTCTTCTGTATAGATCTGTACAAGACCTGCCCCTACACTATAGGCGGCCTTTGCTCCAAGGTAAGCTGCTCCTGCCATTCCCTTACTTCCGGCAATCATAAGAACACGTCCGTAACTTCCTTTGTTGGAATCTGTCTTTCGCCGTGGCATAAGCTTTCCTAATTCTTCTTTTTCATATGTATAGATACGCTCTTCTTCATGCACATTGTGTGCGATGATTCCTATATCTTTTACGATTCTTTTTCCTGCATACGTCGTACCCGGGTGAAGAACTGTACCTAATTTTTCATACCCAAGACAAACAGTAATATCTGCCTGAAAAGCAGTTCCCCATACTTTTCCCGTTGTATCTGCAATACCGGACGGAATATCAACCGCCACTTTCTTGCCGGAACATTGGTTCAAAAGTTCGATGGTTTCCCGATAAACACCCCCAACTTCTCTTGCCAGCCCTGTTCCGAAAATTGTATCTATAATTACACTATATTCTTTTTTTGAAAATGTGTTTCTTATAGGAATCTTATAATTCTCTATAATCTGACGTTGTACTTTGTTTTCTTCACTTGCATGTTCCGGATTCCCAACATACCACACTTCCGGTGTATGACCCTTTAGATGAAGCAATCTTGCTATTGCAAGACCGTCCCCACCATTATTTCCCGATCCACATACAATAAGCGGAGCGGTAAGGTCTACCTGTTCTTCTTCCAATACTTCCATCACAGATAGAGCTGCATGCTCCATGAGTATGAGTGACGGAACCCCCATTTTATGAATTGTATATGCATCTGCATCTCTCATTTGTTCCCCAGTTAACAGAATTCTCATACTTCCCTCCTGATTTATGGAAAAAACAACGTATGCCGGTAATTTACAGCAGTACGTTGTTTCTCTCATTATTCACTATGTTCTTTATTATAACGGCTGAGATTATAGGATAATCTCATAAGACTTTCTGATAAGTGAACATTCTCAACAATTACATTTTCTGGCAGATTTAAGTCTGTGTGTGCAAAATTCCAAATTGCACGCACACCGTTCTCGGCAAGAAGAGCCGCAACTTCTCTTGCTTTTGCCTTCGGTATCGTTAGCACTGCAATATCGATTTCATTTTCAATAATGAATTCTTTCAATTCATCCATCATGCGAATTTCAACTCCGCGGATTGAAATTCCTTTTAATCGCGGGTTTACATCGAACATTCCCTTTAAGATGAATCCACGCTTTTCAAAAGAAGCGTAATTTGCCAGCGCCTGTCCCAAATTACCTGCTCCAATGATTACCATATTATGATCTGTATCCAGTCCGAGAATCTTTGCAATCTCTGAGTAAAGATATCTGACGTTATATCCATATCCTTGCTGTCCGAAACCTCCAAAGTTGTTCAGATCCTGTCGAATCTGTGAAGCAGTTACTTTCATCCTCCGACTGAGTTCATTAGACGATATTCGTTCTACATTCTCTTCAATCAACTCGCCAAGATATCTATAGTACCTCGGAAGCCTCCTGATTACTGCCTGGGAAATCTCTCTTTCTTCCATTGGTATCACCTTCCATTCATTTCTACGCAATATTATATAGAATTGTCAAGATAAAGTCAATTTTTTGTTGTATTTTGTTCTATTTCCGCTATAATGGATAATGATTGTTTAGTATTGGAGGTGCCTTATGATTTTAGCATGTCACAATTTGAATAAAGCATTCGGCGAACAAATTATCGTTAAAAATGGTTCGTTTCACATAGAAGAACATGAAAAAGCCGCACTCATCGGTTCAAATGGAGCTGGAAAATCTACGATTCTCAAAATGATCATGGGGGAAATGCCCTTGGATAGCGGAGATGTAATCCTTGCCAAAGGAAAATCTATCGGCTATCTGTCTCAGCACCAGGAACTAATGAGCGGCAGTACGATTTTTGAAGAAGTAAAAACCGCAAAATCTGAAATCATCCGTATGGAAGAACAGATTCGTTCCATTGAAACAGAGTTAAAGCATCTAAGCGGTGAAGAATTGGAAAAACGTCTTCATACCTATCATACTCTTACAGCAACATTTGAGCGTGAAAACGGTTACGCATACCAAAGTGAAATTGTAGGTGTATTGAAAGGACTTGGTTTTTCTGAAGATGACTTTTCCAAAAAAGTGGACACACTTTCCGGTGGGCAAAAAACCCGTGTTTCTCTTGGTAAACTTCTTCTTACAAAACCTGATGTTCTACTTTTAGATGAGCCGACTAACCATTTGGATATGAATTCCATTGCATGGTTGGAAACTTACCTGATGAATTATCAAGGAGCTGTCCTGATCGTCTCTCATGACCGTTACTTCTTGAATCGTGTGGTCACAAAAGTAATCGAAGTGGAACATGGAGAACTATTGATGTTCCAAGGCAATTATTCGGATTTCGCTGCTAAGAAAAAAATCATTCGCGAAGCAAAATTAAAAGAATATTTAAAACAGCAGCAGGAAATCAAGCATCAAGAAGCTGTCATTGAAAAACTCCGTTCTTTCAACCGTGAAAAGTCAATTCGCCGTGCAGAGAGCAGAGAAAAAATGTTAGACAAAATGGTTCTTGTCGAAAAACCAGTGGAAGATACTGCAGAACTTCGTTTTACATTGGAACCTTCCTGTGTAAGTGGAAATGATGTATTAAAAGTAGAACATTTGTCGAAATCTTATGGTGCATTAAATCTTTTTGAAGATGCGAATTTCGAAATCAAACGTGGGGAACATGTGGCCATTATCGGAGACAATGGAACAGGGAAAACAACTCTTTTGAAGATTTTAAACGAAGTGGAACAGGCGAATTCCGGTTCCTATACGCTTGGAACAAACGTACACATCGGTTACTACGATCAGGAGCATCATGTTCTACACATGGAAAAAACTATTTTTGATGAAATCTCTGATGATTACCCGCATCTTACTCATACAGAAATTCGTAATATGCTTGCAGCATTTTTATTTACCGGTGATGATGTGTACAAGCAGATCAAAGATCTAAGCGGTGGAGAACGTGGACGTGTATCGTTGGCGAAATTGATGCTTTCTGAAGCCAATTTTCTTATCCTCGACGAACCAACCAACCACTTGGATATTACTTCCAAAGAAATCCTGGAAAAAGCGTTGAATGACTATACCGGTACATTACTGTACGTCTCTCATGACCGTTACTTTATCAATCAGACCGCAAGCCGTATCCTTGATCTGGTAAATCACACATTTGTCAATTATATTGGCAACTATGACTACTACCTTGAAAAGAAGGAAACGCTTACTGCAGCCTATTCAACAGCAACTTCGAATACTCCTTCTGTTCCAGCAGGAGCTTCCGAAACAAAACTTGACTGGAAGGCTCAAAAAGAAGCGCAGGCAAAAGAGCGCAAACGGCAAAATGATCTTAAAAAGACAGAAGAACGGATTACCACTTTAGAAGAACGTGATGGGGAAATTGATGAACTTATGACTCAGGAAGAAATCTATTCCAACTCTGTGAAGTGTCAAGAGCTGGCAAAAGAAAAAGCATCTATTGCAGACGAACTGGAACTTCTCTATGAGAGATGGGAAGAACTAGCAGAATAGAACATCTGATTTTACTTATAAGTGAGAAGGAAAGCTCTATAAACCAAGAACTTTCCTTCTCATTTTCTTTATAGTCTTACAACCTTTTACAATTTTGTCGCAATCGCTTTGATAAATTCCTCGCTATTTAACACAGTTGGATTTGGAATCGTTGTAATAAGCGCAAGGTCTTTTGTCATCTGACCGGTTTCAATTGTATCAACTGTAGCTTTTTCCAGTCTATCCGCAAATTCCATCAACTCCGTATTTCCATCCAATTCTCCACGTTTCCGAAGCGCTCCTGTCCAGGCAAAAATCGTTGCAACCGAGTTTGTAGATGTTTCTTCTCCCTTTAAGTGCTTATAATAATGACGCTGAACTGTTCCATGCGCCGCTTCATATTCATAGTATCCATGAGGGGACACAAGAACTGAAGTCATCATAGCAAGAGATCCAAACGCAGAAGATACCATGTCGCTCATGACATCTCCGTCATAGTTCTTACACGCCCATATGAATCCGCCTTCTGCTTTCATTACACGGGCAACCGCGTCATCGATCAATGTGTAGAAATATGTAATTCCTGCTTCCCGGAATTTTTCTTCATATTCTTTTTCATAAATCTCTTGGAAGATATCTTTGAACGTATGGTCATATTTTTTTGAAATTGTATCCTTCGTTGCAAACCATAGATCCTGTTTTGTATCCAGTGCGTAATTAAAGCAACTTTTTGCGAAACTTTCAATAGAATTATCAAGATTGTGCATTCCTTGTGCTACGCCTGCTCCTTCATATTCATGTACCAGTTCCCTTGTTTCCGTACCGTCATTGGCAGTATAGACAAGTTCCACTTTTCCAGGGCCTGGAATAATCATCTCTGTATTCTTATATACATCTCCATACGCATGTCTTGCTATCGTAATCGGTTTCTTCCAGTTTTTAACACATGGTTCGATTCCTTTTACAACGATCGGAGCACGAAATACTGTTCCATCCAGCATTGCACGGATTGTTCCGTTTGGGCTCTTCCACATTTCTTTCAAATCGTATTCTGTCATACGAGCGGCATTCGGTGTAATTGTTGCACATTTTACAGCTACACCGTATTTCTTGGTGGCATTCGCTGAATCAATCGTTACCTGATCGTTGGTTTCGTTACGATGTTCCAAACCAAGATCATAATATTCCGTATTCAATTCAATATACGGCTCAAGCAGATTCTCTTTGATCATCTTCCAAAGAATTCTTGTCATCTCATCTCCATCCATTTCCACTAACGGTGTTGTCATTTTAATTTTGCTCATGCCGTTTTCCTCCTATCATGTGTGAATACCCTTTTTGTTCCAGATTTTCTAACGTGTGTCTCATATGCTCACTTGCTAATCGTTCTGCCAACTCCGCATCTCTTGCTTTGATCGCCTCTAAAATCCCCTTATGCTCTGCAATGGATTTGGAGGCACGTTCTTCTGAACTGACAGAATAGGCTCTTGCCATCTGCACATATTTATGAAAATCTTTCAATACATGTTCCAAAATTCTGCTGTTACATGATTCATACAATACTTCATGAAATTGCCCATCCAGTTGAACTACATGATTCGTTCCTTCCTTTTTAGAATGAAATTCTGACAGTAAGATGATTTCTTCTAATTTTGCAACGGACTCTTCTGTAATCCGTTCTGTCGCCCATCGGGCACATAATCCCTCCAGCAGCATTCGAATGTGATATATGTCCTCTACATCCTTCACCGTAATTCCAGTCACATATGTACCCTTATTTGGAATTATTTTTACAAGTCCTTCTAGTTCTAACTGCCGAAGAGCTTCTCTTACAGGCGTCCTGCTCACTCCTAATTCTTTTCCAATGGTAATTTCTCTCAATTCCTCATGCTCTTTATATACTCCCTTTAGAATATCCTCCCGAAGCTTATGAAATACTCTGCCACTCAAGGAGTATTCTTTATACTCATCCATGTTTTGCTCCTTATAAAATAATTTGAAGTTTATGACAAGTGTCCGTGATAACACGTACCAACTCTTCATCTGTAAGAACCGTCACACGTCCAGATTCGTATTCTTTATCTATCCATTCTTTAACACATGCTACAAGTGGTGAATTCTTATCTACCTGCCGTTCTCCTTTTAGCTTATAGTAAGTGTTAATCCAATGGGTGATTCCAGCCGATCCGGAAGTATTGGATACTGCTACCAGAACCGGTCGGTTCAAAAACTTCTCTGTATCAAATATATTATAAATTTCTTCGTTTTTCAAGAGGCCATCCGCATGAATTCCGGCACGTGTTACATTAAAGTTTCTTCCAACAAATGGAGTTCTTGATGGAACACGGTAGCCAATTTCTTTTTCATAATACTCTGCCATCTCAGTAATAACTGTTGTATCCATACCATCTAAGGTACCACGAAGCTGCGCATATTCAAATACCATTGCCTCCAACGGTGTATTGCCTGTTCGTTCGCCAATTCCAAACAACGAACAGTTTACACTACTTGCCCCATATAGCCATGCCGTTGTAGAATTGCTGACTGCCTTATAAAAATCATTGTGTCCATGAAATTCCAATAGTTCACTTGGCACTCCTGCATGTACCATTAAACCGTAAATGATACCGGGAATGGATCTTGGAATCACAGCTCCCGGATAGTTGACACCATATCCCATCGTATCACAAACTCTTACTTTAATCGGAATCTGATATTGCTCCTTTAATTTCATCAATTCTAAACAAAATGGAATTACATACCCGTAAATATCTGCTCGTGTAATATCTTCTAAATGACATCTTGGACTCACACCAATTTCTAAGCATTCTTTTACAATTGATAAGTAATGCTCCATGGCCTCTCTTCTTGTCATTTTCAATTTGTAAAAAATATGATAGTCCGAACAACTGACTAATATTCCGGTTTCTTTCATTCCGATTTCTTTTACAAGCTGAAAATCCTTTTTATTCGCACGAATCCAGCTTGTCACTTCAGGAAATTCATATCCTCTTTCCATACATTTGTAAACAGCATCTCGATCTTTTTTACTATAAAGGAAAAATTCACATTGACGTATTTTCCCATTTGGTCCGCCAAGCTTATGGAAATAGTCATACATAGTCACAATCTGTTCTGTCGTGTATGGAGCTCTGGATTGTTGTCCATCACGAAATGTAGTATCCGTAATCCAGATATCCTTTGGCATATTGTGCGGTACAATACGATCATTGAATGCAATCTTCGGGACTTCCTCATACGGAAATAAGTTGCGAAATACATTCGGTGTCTGTACATCCACAAGTGGATACATATGCTCCTCTAAGTTTAAAAGATTCGTGTTTCTATTGAAATATACAGCTCTATTTTCCATCTGTCTTTCTCCTTCGTTTTTATTTTGTATAATTGTATACAATTATACATTTGTTGTCAAGATGTTTTTACGGCATATTATTCCATCAGAATTCCCTTTGCAAAAAGAGACAGCAGTTCGAGCAATCAAATTACTCTTTCTGCTGTCTCTTTTTTATTATACATTCTAAATATTAATATAATTTCGCACTAATACTTTTTGGCTTATATCCTGCATCTTCCAGAGCTTTTAAAATTTTCCTCTTATGCTCTGTTCCGAATGACTCCATTGTAATTCGAAGTTCTACTGCTGCATTTCGATTGGTACTTACGAACTGGTTATGTTCCAACTTAATTACGTTACCTTGTTGTTTTGCAATCGTATCTGCTACACGCACAAGTTCTCCCGGTTTATCCGGAAGAAGTACGGATACAGAAAATATCCTATCTCTTTGGATCAAGCCGTGCTGTACAATGGATGACATCGTAATGACATCCATATTACCACCACTTAAAATGGCAACTGCTTTCTTTCCTTTTAAATCAAGCTGACGCAATGCAGCCACAGTAAGTAGTCCTGAGTTCTCCACGATCATTTTATGATTCTCAACCATATCGAGAAAAGCGCCGATCAATTCGTCATCTTCTACTGTTAAAATATCGTCTACATTTTCCATAGCGTATTGTAATACTTTTGAACCTACTGTTTTTACAGCTGTACCATCGGCAATGGTATCTGCACTCGGCAAGGTTACCGGCTCTCCTTCTTCAAAAGCAGCTTTCATGGAAGCCGCTTCTGCCGGCTCTACACCAATGACTTTAATCTTTGGATTCAACATTTTAGCGAGAGTTGACACACCTGTAATCAGTCCGCCTCCACCGATTGGTGCAAGAATATAATCTACAGTAGGCAATTCTTGAATAATCTCCATTGTGATCGTTCCTTGTCCTGTCGCTATATCAAAATCATCAAACGGATGTACAAACGTTAATCCCTGTTCCTCGGCCATTTCATACGCTTTTGCACAAGCATCGTCATAAACGTCTCCATGTAAAATAACTTCCGCTCCATAACTCTTTGTCCGATTCACTTTGATCAGCGGCGTAACTGTCGGCATTACGATCGTTGCTTTACAACCAAATGCTTTTGCCGCATACGCCACACCTTGGGCATGATTCCCTGCAGATGCAGTAATCAATCCTCGCTCCCGTTCTTCCGGTGTCATCGTGCTGATCTTATAATACGCACCTCTTAATTTATAAGCGCCTGTATGCTGCATATTTTCCGGTTTCAGATAAATCTTGCCACCTGTCTGTGCACTTAAATATTCACTAAATACAAGTTTTGTTGGTTTCGTCACTTTTTTTACAAGCTCACTTGCTTCTTCAAATTTTTCTAACGTCAACATCTCTCATCCTTCTTTCTTTTGAATCCCTGACTATTCTTCTACATAAAACAACGCATTTACAAATTCATCCGAATTGAATTTTTGCAAATCATCGATTGTTTCTCCAACTCCTATATATTTGACCGGTATTTTCAATTCAGACTGAATTGCAACTGCAATTCCACCTTTGGCGCTTCCGTCCATTTTTGTGAGAACGATTCCCGTAATATCTGCTACTTCATTAAATTCCTTTGCCTGTGCAAGAGCATTTTGCCCTGTTGTTCCGTCAAGTACAACCAATGTTTCACGATATGCTTCCGGATATTCTCGTTCCAACACACGGTTAATCTTCTTCAACTCTTCCATTAGATTTTTCTTATTATGAAGTCTTCCCGCTGTATCTACAAGAAGAACATCGGCATGTCTTGCTTTTGCTGCCTGTACCGCATCATAAACGATCGCAGCCGGATCGGCTCCATCTTGTCCGCCGATCAATTCTGCATCTGCTCGGTGTGCCCATTCAACCAACTGTTCTCCTGCTGCCGCACGGAACGTGTCTGCTGCGGCAAGCACAACTTTCTTATTCTGTGCTCGAAGCTTTCCTGCCAGCTTTCCGATCGTTGTTGTTTTCCCTACACCATTGACTCCAATGATCAAAACAACAGAAGTACGATTTTCAAATTCATAAGCTGTCTCTTCCACCCGCATCTGTTCTTTGATGCTATCGATCAGGATCTGTTTGCAGTCTGCAGGTTCTTTGATGTGCTGCGCCTTTACTTTCTCTCTCAAATCGTCCAACACAGCAAAGGTTGCATTCACTCCTAGATCTCCCATAATGAGTACTTCTTCTAATTCTTCATAAAAGTCTTCATCAATTTTAGAAAATCCGTTGAAAATCCCATCGATGCTGGAAACAATACTGTCTCGCGTCTTAGTAAGTCCTGACACAAGTCGCTTAAAAAATCCTTTTTTTTCTTCACCCATAGCGTTCTCCTATTTTGTTAAATCTTTTTCTAATAAATTTACAGAAACAAGAGTCGATACACCCTTTTCCTGCATCGTAATTCCGTAAAGTCGATCTGCAGCATTCATAGTTCCTCGACGATGCGTAATCACAATAAACTGCGTATTCTTTGTCAATTTGTGTAAATATTGTGCAAAACGTCCTACGTTGGAATCATCCAAAGCAGCCTCAATCTCATCGAGGAGACAGAATGGAGATGGTTTTAGATTTTGAATGGCAAATAGTAAGGAAATAGCCGTAAGCGCTTTTTCTCCACCGGATAACTGCATCATATTCTGTAATTTCTTTCCCGGTGGTTGTGCGATGATTCGAATTCCTGCTTCTAAGATATCTTCATCTTCCATCAGTTCCAAAGTTCCTTTTCCACCGCCAAACAACTGCTTGAATACTTTGTCAAATTCCTCTGCAATCTCTTGGAATCGTTCTGCAAATTGCTTGCGCATCGCTGCATCCAATTCTTCGATGATTCCAACTAATGTTGCCTCTGCTTCTACAAGATCTTGATGTTGCGCGCTTAAGAACTCATAACGTTCAGACACATTCTTGTAATCCTCAATCGCATTTACATTGACAGAACCGAGTCCTTTGATCTCACTTTTTAATGTCTGAATTCGTTTCTTGATCTCGGCTAGATCTGTAAGATTCTCATCTCTCAGCTCTTTTGCAAGTCCGTAGGTAATCTCATATTCTTCCCACATATAATTGATCTGCTTATCCAAAATCTCCTCAGCACTTTCCTTTTTGCTGCTCAAACGGAAACATTCTTTGTCCAAATCAGCCATATGTTTTGAAAGGTCTTCTCTTTTCCCTAAAAATTCTTTATTCTTTTTCGTTAATTCTTCTCTCTCAGCTACCAGTTGCTGAATTTTATCTTGGATTTCTTGCGACAATTCTTTGGAATTTTCTATCGTCTTTTCAATCTCTTGAATCCGGTTTTGTCGGGTTACGATCTCCGCAGAAGAATTCTCTTTATTTTGCGCCAGCTCTTTTTTCTCTTCCTGGTATCTCTCGATTTCTTCCTCGATACGTTCGATATTCTCTAATACAAAACTATGTTTCTGTTCGATATTGGCAAGGGAAAGTCGGTGTGTTTCTGCTTTTTGCATTGCATCACTTTCTTTGAGTTTTTCCTGTTCCAGTTCTGTTTGACCATTTTCGATCTTTTCATTCAGTTCCCCTTCCAACTTCTGCGACATTTCTAGTTCCGTGCGAATGGAATCCTTATTCTCCTGAATATCTGCAAACTGGGACGTATACTCTTCCCCTTCTTTATGTAGCGACGCTATCACTTGTACTGCTTCCTGTTTCTTTGCCTGTGCCTGTTTCAAGCCCAGTTTGATTGTATTCTGTGTCACATACAATGTTTGAAGCTTCGGATTCAATGCGTCTAATCTGGCGTAGCACTCTGTTCGTTCTTTCTTGGCATGATCAACTTCCGCTTCCATCTGTGACATTTCTTTTTGCAGCATCACAACTGTCTTTTCAAATTCCTCGATTTCTCGTCTTCTACTTAACAAATTGCTGGAATTTCGGAATGCTCCACCGGTCATGGATCCTCCCGGATTGATCAGTTCTCCTTCAATTGTAACAATACGCAGAGATTGTCTGTATTTTCTGGAAAGCGCAATTCCATGATCAATATGCTGTACTACAACCGTTCGCCCTAGAAGATTCTCTGCCAATCCACGGAATCGCTCCTCTACGGTTACAAGTGTATGTGCAAGACCGATCACTCCAGATTCAGACAACACTTCCTGTTGACGGAATCCTTGTCCACCATTCATGCTTGTAAGAGGAAGAAACGTCGCACGCCCGAATTTGTTCTGTTTCAGATATGCAATCATTCGTTTTGCCGTGTCCTCGTTGTCTGTGACAATATTCTGAATACTTCCTCCAAGAGCAGTTTCTATTGCAATTTCATATGCTTTCTCTACTTTGATAATATCTGCGACAACCCCTAACAGACCCGGTTCCCGCTCTTTTCTTTCCATCACTTTACGAATACTGTTTCCATAGCCATCGTAACGTTCTGTAATATTTTTCAAAGATTCTAATCTCGAAGCTTCTCGATGATATGCCGTCTGTCCAACACGAAGTTTCTCTGTCTTTGTAGACAATTCCGCCTGTAACGTTTGGATTTTGGATTCTAACACTTTCATCTCATCAGTATAGCCGATGATTTCTTTGGAAACATCTTCTAATTCCTTACTCTTAGCTTGAATCTCCTCATCTTGGATACTGGCATCACTTCCGGCTTCAATGAGTTTTTTGCTCATTTCAGATCTTCTGACCTGCATTTGTTGCAACATTGTATCAAAATGCTGGATTTTTGCTTTCGTGGAAGCTCGATTGTTCAGGATTTCCATGATATCGTTTTTCCACATTTCGATATTCTCGCTTGTTTTTGCGATATTCATTTGAAACCCAATCAAAACTTCCTGTGCTTCATCACTCAAACGTTTCTGTTCATTTAATTCGGTTTCTAATTGTTTGGATTCTTTCTTGTAATCTTCCTTTTGTTTCTCTTTCTCTTCAATCGCTTCCTCTATCGCTTGAGAACGCTGCGCGTAGTGTTCATCACTCATTTGAGCGCTATGAATCTGTTCCTTTAAAAGCTCTATCTGACCCTCCAATTGTTGACGAAGCAGCTGAGTCTCGTTCATCTGCTCCTTGGTACGTTCCATAGAATCTTCTAGTATTTCCAATTCTTCTTCTATCTTATGATATTCCGATTTTGTTTCTTCGTATTGTACACCAGATGTTTCCAATTCTTCCTTTGCACGATCTAGTTTCTGTTCCAAATCAGAAATCTGCTCCCGAATCCTTGTACTTTCCAATAAAAACATATTGATATCGTATGTTTTTAGTTCTTCTTTCTTTTTCAAATATACTTTTGCCGTCTCAGATTGTTTCTCCAATGGTCCAATCTGTTTCTCTAATTCTGACAAAATATCCGTCACACGAACAAGATTTTGTTTCTCTTCCTCCAGCTTTTTCAAAGACATCGCTTTTCGGCGTTTAAACTTTACAATTCCGGCCGCTTCATCGAACAGTTCTCGTCGTTCTTCCGGTTTTCCACTTAAGATCTTATCGATTTGTCCTTGCCCGATGATAGAATATCCTTCTTTTCCAATACCTGTATCATAAAAAAGTTCGTTCACATCTTTTAAACGGCAAATATTTCCGTTGATTAAATATTCACTTTCTCCTGAACGATATAATTTTCGCGTAACCGTTACTTCATTATAGTCAATTGCAAGCTTATGATCAGAATTATCAAGAGTAATTGCAACAGAAGCGTAACTTAAAGGCTTACGGTTCTCTGTTCCGGAAAAAATAACATCCTGCATCGTACCGCCTCGAAGCTGTTTCACACGTTGTTCTCCAAGTACCCATCTTACCGCATCTGCAACATTACTCTTTCCACTTCCATTCGGGCCTACAATACCGGTAATTCCATTATGAAAATCAAAAACGATTTTGTTTGCAAAGGATTTGAACCCTTGTACTTCAATGCTCTTTAAATACATATGTCACCTATTTCAACTTCCTTTTGTTTAATTCCAGTATCGCCTGATACGCCGCCTGCTGTTCTGCCGCTTTCTTTGTCCTTCCTTGACCTTCCCCGTAAGCCGTCTCTCCTATATAAACAGCAACAAAGAAAGATTTGTTATGATCCGGTCCTTCTTCTTTTAAAAGCTTGTAGCTGACTGTTTCACTAAACTCTCCTTGCACAAGTTCCTGCAGGATAGTCTTGCTATCATAAAAGAGCTTTTTATTCTCCAAATCATTTAAGACAAATCGAAGAATAAACTCTTTTGCATTAGCAAAACCACCATCTAAATAGATGGCGCCAATCAAAGCTTCCAATGCATCAGATGTAATGGAATCTCGAAATCTTCCACCCGTATGTTCTTCTCCTTTTCCAAGCAAAAGATACTCTCCGAGGTTTAACTCTCTGGCACAAAACGCAAGGGACGGCTCACACACCATACTTGCTCGTGTTCTTGTAAGTTCTCCTTCCGGCATATTAGGGTTCTCAAAAAATAAAAACTCACTAGAAACAAGTTCTAATACGGCATCCCCTAAAAATTCCAGTCGTTCATTGCATTCTGTCTTCTTCATATGCTTCTCATTCGCATAAGAACTATGACGCATAGAATGTTCTAAAAGTTTCTGATCTTGAAATGTATATCCTATCCTTTGTTCCAATTCTTTTAATTTTTTTTCCATCCGTTTTCCCCTTTTAAAACGAAAAAGCCCATAATACGGGCTTTTTCATTTTGTTTTACTTAGTTTATTGCATTTTTAATCTGTTCTACTGCATCTCCAACTGTAACGATCTTCTCAGCTTCTTCATTATCGATCTCAATATCAAATGTCTCTTCGATTCCCATAATGATTTGGAATACATCCAATGAATCCGCTCCCAAATCATCCACAAATGCGGAATCCATACGGATATCCTCCGGATCAAGATTTAATACTTCTGCAATAATTTCTCTGATTTTTTCAAATTCCATGTTATTCCCTCTCTTTGATATTCTATTCTTTATTCATTTGAATACTTTCTTTGATCTTACCACTAATATCCTGCTCTTTAAACGTCACACATTGGACGATTGAATTTGCAATCTCCTTAGCAGTAGAACTTCCGTGGGTCTTAACTACAAGACCATTCAGCCCTAAAAGCGGAGCTCCGCCGTATTCACTAGCATCAAAAGACTTCATTGTCTCCTTCAATGCCGGTTTAATCAGCAATGCACCTATCTTGCTGCGAAGTGATGTCATAAGTCCTTTTTTCACTTCGCTTAGAAGGACTGCTCCAACACCTTCAAATAATTTCAAGATGACGTTTCCTACAAACGCTTCACATACAATGACATCGGCTCCACCATGAGGAATCTCTCTTGCTTCAATGCTTCCGATGAAATTAATATCATCACATTCCTTCAAAAGTGGAAATGTCTCTTTCACCAATGCATTGCCCTTTTCCTCTTCCGCACCAATATTTACAATTGCTACTCTTGGATTTTCTATTCCCATTACATTCTTCATGTAAATAGAACCCATTTTTGCAAACTGTAGAAGATGCGATGGTCTTGCATCTACATTTGCTCCACAATCAATCAATAGCGAAACGCCTTTTTCTGTCGGCATGAGCGGTGCCAAAGGCGGTCTCTCTACCCCTTTGATTCTTCCAACGATCAACTGACCTCCAACTAATACTGCTCCGGAACTTCCTGCTGAAACAAAGGCATCTGCTTCTCCTTTTTTCACCATATTAAGCGCCACAACAATGGAGGAGTCTTTCTTCTTCCGAATCGCCATAACCGGCGGCTCTGCAGTCTCGATCACTTCAGATGCATGTACGACTTCGATGCGTTCTTTAGGATATGTGTATTTCTGAAGTTCGGCATTCACTACGTCTTCCTCCCCTACCAAAAATATCTTGATATCCTCTCTTTTTAAAGCAACGTCTACAGCTCCCTGAACGACAGCCTGCGGGGCATTGTCACCTCCCATAGCATCTAATGCTACTTTTGTAATTTCTGACATGTTAAAACCTCCTAATTGCTACTGATAATTTTACTAAACATCATCCCAAAAAGCAATACCTAATAGAGGGGAAATTATTCAATTTCTTTCTTATCTAATCTTTCTAAGCCATTTACTAAAATTTCAACAAACCATGGGACAATAAATTGACACATTTACGTAACAAATCTATATCTTTCATAATCGCCAATTTTTGTTAAAAATAAAAATGAGGACTAAATCAGCCCTCATTTTACTTTGTTTCATTGATTCAATACAAATTAGTCAACAGAAACGATTTCTTTTTTGTTGTAGCTTCCACAAGCCTTACATACTCTGTGAGGCATCATTAATTCGCCGCACTTGCTGCATTTTACAAGGTTTGGAGCGCTCATTTTCCAGTTTGCTCTTCTCTTGTCTCTTCTTGCTTTGGAAGATTTATTCTTTGGACAAATTGACATGGGTTACACCTCCTTAAAATTCTTAAACACATCGCGGATAACTGACATTCTAGGGTCAAGACTCGTATCTTCACAGTCACAAGTTCCCTCATTTAGGTTTTGACCACACACACTGCAAATGCCTTTACAGCTTTCGCTACATAGAACTTTTGTCGGCCATCCTATCAAAATCTCATTATAGAGTAATTTGTCTACGTCTAAATAATATCCGTCAATATAATTTTTTTCATCTAATTCGTCTACCCTTGCTTCATTTGACTCATCTAAATCGACATTCTTCACGAAGTCCAATTCAAATCGTGTCGGCACATCCTGTAAGCATCTGTCGCACGGAATTGTAATCGTAATATCTGCCGTCCCTCTGATCATAAGTTCTTTCCCTTTTACATGTTCTACAACAATGTGGGCATCCTTTTTCTCAGCAATCGGGAATCTGCCGAATTCACATCGGAATTCTACCATATCTGGTGTACAGTCTTTTACGATTGTCTTATGTTGTTCGGATAAGACTTCTGATAGGTTTATTAACATATTGTTACTCCTATTCATACCTAAACTATTATATCATGTAAAATGGATTTGTCAACCAATAATTACAGAATCTTAATAATAATTTTTAAACTAATGCAACAGTTTCACGTGCGATTGCTAATTCTTCGTTTGTAGGAATCACCATAACAGTTACTTTTGAATCTGGTGTAGAGATTGCAATCTCTTCTCCACGTTTTCCGTTTGCTTCCTGATCAAGTGTAATACCAAGATATCCTAAGTATTCACATACTTTTGTACGAACAAGTGCGGCATTTTCTCCGATACCAGCTGTAAATACGATTGTATCTACTCCGTTCATAGCAGCTACGTAAGATCCAACATATTTTGCTACACGGTAGCAGAATACATCAAGGGCAACCTGTGCCTGTTTGTTTCCTTCATCTGCTGCTGTTTCCAAATCTCTAAAGTCAGAAGAAAGGTTGTTAGAAAGACCAAATACTCCTGATTTTTTGTTTAACATATTCATAAGTTCTGCAATATCAAGTCCTTCTTTTTTAGAAATATATTCTAAGATCGCTGGATCGATATCTCCGGAACGTGTTCCCATCACAAGACCTTCAAGTGGTGTAAGACCCATAGATGTATCTACACATTTTCCGTTTAATACAGCGCTGATACTTGCTCCGTTACCTAAGTGGCAAACAACTGTTTTCATATCATCATATGATTTTCCAAGAATTTCAGCAGCTCTCTTAGATACAAAGCTGTGGCTTGTTCCGTGGAATCCGTAACGTCTTACAGCATATTTCTCATAGTATTCGTATGGAAGTCCATACATATAAGCTTTCTCAGGCATTGTCTGATGGAAAGCTGTGTCAAATACTGCTACCATTGGTGTACCTGGCATTAATTCCTGGCATGCGTTGATACCGATTAAGTTTGCAGGATTGTGAAGTGGTGCAAGGTCGTTGCATTCTTCGATTGCTTTCTTTACTTCGTCTGTAATAACAACTGAGTTTGCAAATTTTTCTCCACCATGAACAACACGGTGTCCAACTGCTCCGATTTCAGAAAGATCTTTTACAACTCCTCTTTCAGCATCTGTAAGCGCATTGATCACGAACTGAATTGCCTCTGTATGTGTTGGCATAGCAAGTTCTTCTGTTTTCTTTTCTCCGCCTGCTGGCTGGTAAGTAAGTCTTCCATCGATTCCGATTCTTTCGCAAAGACCTTTTGCAAGAACTCCTTCTGTCTCAGAATTGATCAACTGAAACTTAAGTGATGAGCTCCCGCAGTTAATTACTAATACGTTCATTTTTTTCTCCTCCATAATCATGTGTTCGTTTATACTATAATCATTCTCCGATGATTATTTCCATTATTCAGCCTGTGCCTGTACTGCTGTAATTGCAACAACACCTTCGATGTCTGCTGCACTACATCCACGTGATAAATCATTTACCGGTTTTGCAATTCCCTGTGTAAGAGGACCGTATGCTTCCGCTTTCGCAAGTCTTTGTGCAAGTTTGTATCCGATATTACCTGCATCTAAGTCAGGGAAAATGAGTACGTTAGCCTGTCCGGCAACATTGCTTCCCGGTGCTTTTGAAGCGCCGATTTCCGGAACGATCGCTGCATCTAACTGTAATTCTCCATCTAATAAAATCTCAGGGTGTGTTTCTTTTGCAATTCTTGTTGCCTCTACAACTTTATCTACATCCGGATGTTTTGCACTTCCTTTTGTAGAATGAGAAAGCATTGCAACCTTTGGTTCCTCTCCAACCAAGAGTTTGAAAGATTCCGCAGATGATACTGCAATTGCTGCAAGTTTCTCAGGGTCCGGATTCTGCTCTAATCCGGAATCTCCAAAGATGAATGTTCCGTTTGCACCCATGTCACAATTTGGAACTACGATTACGAAAAATGCAGATACTAATTTTGTACCTGGTTTTGTCTTCAGGATCTGAAGGCATGGTCTTAATGTGTCTGCTGTAGAATGGCAAGCTCCGGATACCATACCGTCTGCATCACCCATTTTTACCATCATAACACCATAATATAAATAGTTGTTGAGAAGAAGTTCCCTTGCCTGCTCTTCTGTCATTCCTTTTTTCTGTCTTAATTCTACAAGCTTTGCAATATATGCAGGTGTTCTTTCATCTGTAGCTGGATCAACAATTGTTGCTCCGCTGATATCAAATCCTGCTTTGTTCTTCTCGATTTCTTCTTTGCTTCCAACTAAGATCAAGTTCGCTGTTCCTTCTCTTAATACAGCTTCTGCTGCTTCATATGTTCTGATATCTTCTGTCTCTGGAAGAACGATCGTCTTCTTGTCAGCTTTTGCTTTCGCTTTGATTACGTCAATAAATCCCATGATTTAAGACCCCTTTCATTTGTTCTCATATAGTTTTATTATAACGCAAAGGTCTTTTGTATAC
>Scrappy_p2__coassemble_506_pt1 | contig 85355 bp, 89 predicted proteins | sample Scrappy_p2__metabat2_high_PE_016 | metagenome-assembled genome bin Scrappy_p2 | reverse complement strand
TAACCCCTCAAGAATGAGGGGAAGGGGAGTTGAAGTGTCGGAGACACTTTTTTATGATATTTTTTCTGCTTGTTCATATATTGTGTAAAGAGGTGGACAACATGATGTATGAAGAAAATCAAAGAATCAGACAACAAATTCTTCCTGTACTGGCAAAACAACTGTCAAAAGTCCTGGAGAAACAGGAGTTGGATTTTGCACAATTGCAAGAAATCAGATTGCGGGAAGAAAAACCGATAACGATAGTCTATCACGGGCGAGAAAAGTTTCTATTTGGAGAAAATGGCAACTCAATTGTTGTACGAGGAAGAGATATACAGGAAACATTAGATTATATCAGCAATTATTCACTATATGCATATGAAAATGAATTGCGGCAAGGATTTATCACCTTGGAAGGAGGACACAGAGTCGGAGTGGCAGGGCAGACGATTCTGGAAGGGAAACAGGTCAAAAATATGAGATATATTTCCTCTATGAATATCCGAATCGCGCATGAAGTCAAGGGATGTGCAGATACAGTGATTCCATATATTAGTCGGGAAAAAGAGTTGTGCCATACGTTACTGATTTCTCCGCCTCGATGCGGGAAAACAACTCTTTTACGAGATATTGTCAGACAGTCTTCAGATGGCTGCAAGTTTGTAAAGGGAACAACGGTTGGTGTGGTAGACGAACGCTCTGAGATTGGAGGCTGCTATCAGGGAGTTCCGCAAAATGATCTGGGGATTCGAACAGATGTCTTAGACTGCTGTCCGAAAGCAGAAGGAATGCTTCTTATGATTCGGTCTATGTCACCACGGATTCTTGCTGTAGATGAGATAGGAACGAAAGAAGATGTACAAGCGATTGAGTATGCGCTTCATTGCGGCTGTACGATGCTTGCAACTGCGCATGGGACTTCTTTGGATGAACTGCGAGAAAAACCTTTATTTGATCATTTGATTGAGAGAAAACAGTTTGAGCGATATGTTGTATTGAGTAATCGAAGAAAAACAGGTTATGTGGAGGGCGTCTATGATGAAAGAGGAAGACAACTATGCAAAAACTCATAGGGGTGTTGCTGATTGTTATGGCAGGCGGAGGGATGGGATTAAAAAAAGGGGCAGAGCTATCTAAAGAATTAGCAGAACTACAGGAATTAAGGAGAATATTTCTAATGCTTCGAAGTGAAATAGAATATACAAAAGCGCCCCTTGGAGAAGCGTTCTATCATATCAGCAGGAGAACATCGGGAATATATAAGGAGTGGCTTTTGACGTTGGCAGAACAGTTAAAACAGAAAAATGGACAAAGTTTTCGTGAAGTGTGGGAATCTGTGACCAGAGAGAAACTGTCATGTCTGCATTTAAGAGTGATAGAACGAGAACAGTTAGAGTACATGGGAGCTAATTTGGGATTTTATGACAGAGAGATGGAGACAGGAGCAATAGAACTATATTTAGAGCAACTGAAGATTCAGATACAGAATATGCAGATGGAAATTCCGGAAAAAAAGAGGATTTTCCGTTGTTTGGGAATCATGGGTGGTATATTTACTGCGGTGATTCTGATGTAGAAGGGAGAAAAGATGACGGTAAATTTAATATTTAAGATTGCAGCGGTAGGTATCCTTGTATCTGTTCTGAGTCAGGTTTTGAAACATAGCGGAAGAGAGGAGCAGGCTTTCTTGACGAGTTTTGCAGGACTGTTGTTAGTATTGTTTTGGATAGTTCCGTATATTTATGAATTATTTGAAGCCATCAAACGATTGTTTTCACTTTAAGGAGAAGTAGAAGATGGGAATGATACAAATTGCCGTATTAGGTATGGCAGGAGCTCTTCTTGCGGTTCAATTTAAAAATGAAAAATCAGAATATGGTGTGTATATCAGTATTGCGCTTTGTGTTATGGTGTTCTTTTCCATTATGGACCGTGTGGGAGTTGTGATTTCTGCCATTCGTGACCTAAGTAATCAGGTTTTGGTGAAAAACGGCTATCTTGCGATTCTTTTAAAAATGCTAGGAGTGGCATATGTTGCTGAATTCGCTTCGTCTATCTGTAAAGACGCAGGACATCAAACGATTGCAGGTCAGATAGAGGTATATAGCAAAATTGCGATATTGGCGCTAAGTATGCCTGTTCTTAAAACTCTCTTAGAAACGATAGGAGCGTTTCTTGGATGAAAGGGGAATGCATGAAGAGGTTGTATTTTGCAATCCTGATCTGTTTTTTTATCTGTATTCCGGTAAAAGCCCAAGAGAAAGAAACGGAAACGATAGAACAGCTGGTAGAAGAGAAGATGGAGGGAACGTTTGATTTTCGAGACATTGATGAAATGCTTCATGAAATTATGCCAGGGAAAAAAATGGAGTTTGGAGAGACGGTGATGCAGGTTTTAACAGGGAAAACAGATTTGTCTACTAATCTTTTGATTCGGTTGATAGAGGATCGCTTATTTTATGAATTTCGAGCTGGAAGAAAAGGATTGATTCAAATTCTTTTGATTGCGATCATTGCATCGCTATTTACAAATCTTTCCGGAGTATTGAGAAATAATCAGATTGCAGAAATAGGATTCTATGTATTATATATGCTTCTTGTCAGTATTTCGCTCCATACATTTCAAACAGTTATGGACTCCGCATCAGTAGGTATCGAGAAACTTCTGATGTTTATGAGAGCATTGGGACCGGTATATTTTTTGGCGGTAGCTCTTACCTCAGGAAGTGGTACCTCTATAATATTTTATCAGTTAATCTTATTTTTTATCTATATGATAGAGCTTTTGGTATTGAATTTTTTGATACCTCTGTTGCATATCTATATGGTAGTAAAGATTTTGGATCATATTTCTTCAGAATCCTATTTGTCGAAGTTGGCAGAATTGATTGAATCAGGGATTTCGTGGATTTCAAAAACTCTTTTGGCGGCGGTCATAGGATTGAATCTTATACAAGGCTTGATCGCACCGGCGGTAGATTCTTTGAGAAGAGGAATTTTACAAAAAGGAGTGGAGGCGCTGCCTGTAATTGGTGATGCAATCGGAGGTACGGCGGAAGTGGTTTTGGGGACGGCGGTATTGATGAAAAATGGAATTGGTGTAGCAGGAGCAATTATATGTATGGTGATTTGTGCAGTTCCGATTTTACAGATTTTTGGAATTACTTTTTTATACAAAGTAGCGGCAGCTTTAATCCAGCCGGTATCAGATTCAAGAATTGTAGGCTGTGTTTCGGCGGTAGGAGATGGGAGCAGATTACTATTAAAATTAGTTTGTATGACAGGACTATTATTTCTTATTACGATTGCAATCGTGGCAGCAACAACATCTTGAAGGAGGAACTATGTTTGATTACTTATATGAGTGGATTCGGAACATTGCCTTTTACATGATACTTTCTACGGTATTTTTGGAAGCGCTTCCTGCAAATACATATAAAAAATATATTCGATTTGTTACAGGAATGATTCTCGTATTACTTTTAATGACCCCGGTATTAAAAATCTGCAAAATGGAGTATCCGGTTTCGATCATAAAAGATAGAAACAGTTATGAAGAAGAGTTGGAGAAGATGGAAGAACTAATTCAAGAAGCGGAGGTACGGGAATATGAAGAAAGAAATACAGTGGAGCAAGATATGGAATAGTACGGTGAATGGAAAGCATAATCTTTTTGTTCTGTTTCTTGTTGGAATTCTTCTTGTTGTGATCGCCATGCCGACGGAGAAAAAGGAGGAAAGTATTGTAGAAGGGAATGAAGAAACGCAGGAAGAGAATAGAACAGAAGAAAAGGAAAACCGCTACGAACAGAAGATGGAACAAAGGCTTTCGAGAATTTTATCCGAGGTAGAAGGAGTCGGAAAAAATAAAGTGATGATTACGCTGCAATCTACTTCCGAAAAAGTCATAGAAAAGGACAAGGAAACAGATGAAATGCTAAAGCGGGAAACGACAGTATATTGGAAAGTACGAGATGAAGAAAATCCTTATGTAAAAAAAGAAATAACACCAAAGATAGAAGGCGTAGTCGTAATCGCGGAAGGTGGAGCTGATCCGGTTATTGTGCAAAATATTACTGAGGCGGTTCAGGCATTATTTGATGTAGACACGCATAAGATTAAAGTAATGAAACTGCAATAAAAAGGAGGAACATTTTGAAACGTTTATTTAAGAAAAATCAAATCATCATTACAACACTTGCGATTATGATCGCGATTGCCGGATATCTGAATTATTCCGGGAAAATGTTTGGAGGAATGGATACAAAAGAAGCCAATGGGAATCTGGCGAATCAGGAATTGTTGGATATCTCGGACGAAGGAGCAGAAACATCAGGAGAAATTGCAAGTCAAGATCATGAAGTAGAAGGAACACCTGGGGAAGCGGTATTGACTAACGGAGTCGTTGCGGAAGCAAAAGTCACAAGAGAACAGGTGCGGGCGAAAAATAAAGAAACCTTACAATCCATTATTGATAATGAGAAGATCAGCGAAGAACAGAAAAAAGAAGCGATCGCACAGATGGTACATGTAACGGAACTTGCGGAAAAAGAAGCGGCGGTAGAGACACTTCTTGCCTCTAAAGGATTTCAAGACACGGTAGTCAGCCTTACTGACGATGCAGCAGACATTGTAGTAGGCAATGCAGAGCTGACAGATGCAAATCTTGCCCAGATTGAAGATATCGTGGTAAGAAAAACAGAGATTCCAGCGGCAAACATTGTGATTACACCAATTCATGCTGAAAAAGGGCAAGAAAAGTAGTTTTTCCTTGAAAAAAAGCGAAAAAAAAGGTATCATATAGACTGCGATTGTTAGAATAAAGGAGAATACGTATGTCTAATATGATAAATGAAATTAAAAAAAGGAGAACGTTTGCAATTATTTCCCACCCGGATGCCGGAAAGACAACTTTGACGGAAAAATTCCTTCTTTATGGAGGAGCAATCAATCAGGCAGGTTCGGTAAAGGGAAAAGCGACGGCAAAACATGCAGTCTCTGACTGGATGGAGATTGAAAAAGAAAGAGGTATTTCGGTTACTTCTTCTGTACTACAGTTTAACTATGATGGATATTGTATCAACATTCTGGATACGCCGGGGCATCAGGATTTCTCGGAAGACACATATCGTACGCTTATGGCGGCAGATTCAGCAGTTATGGTAATCGATGGTTCAAAAGGTGTAGAGGCGCAGACAAGAAAGCTATTCAAAGTATGTGTGATGCGCCATATTCCGATTTTTACATTCATCAATAAGATGGATCGAGAAGCGATGGATACGTTTGAACTTTTGGACGATATTGAAAAAGAGCTTGGAATTGCAACATGCCCAATCAATTGGCCGATTGGATCGGGAAAAGAATTCCGTGGTGTATATGACAGAGAACACCAGGAGATTGAATTATTCTCAGATACGAAAAAAGGAACAAGTATCGGAGAAGTAAAAAAAGTTCCGTTTTCTGATCCGTCGGTAAAAGAGCTGATCACAGAGGAACAGCGTGAGAAACTGGAAGAGGAAATTGAACTATTAGATGGAGCAAGTGCTGAATTCGACCAAGAATTAGTAAGCAAAGGAGAATTGTCTCCTGTATTCTTTGGATCAGCACTTACAAACTTTGGAGTAGAAACGTTCCTGCAGCACTTCCTTATGATGACATCTTCACCTCTGCCGAGAAAATCAGACCGTGGGGAGATTGACCCGATGGAAGAAAAAGATTTTTCTGCTTTTGTCTTTAAGATTCAGGCAAATATGAACAAAGCGCATCGTGACCGTATCGCATTCATGCGTATCTGTTCCGGAGAATTCGAGGCCGGTATGGATGTGTTCCATATCCAGGGAGGAAAGAAGGTAAGACTTTCTCAGCCACAGCAGATGATGGCAAGTGAACGTAAGATGATTGAAAAAGCATATGGAGGAGATATCATTGGTGTATTTGATCCGGGGATTTTTTCGATTGGAGATACACTGACCAATTCGCCGGATAAGTTTGCTTATGAAGGTATTCCTACATTTGCTCCGGAGCATTTTGCCAGAGTTCGTCAAGTTGATACAATGAAACGAAAACAATTTATCAAAGGAATCAATCAGATTGCGCAAGAAGGCGCTATTCAGATTTTCCAGGAATATAATACCGGTATGGAAGAAATTATTGTAGGTGTCGTTGGTGTACTGCAGTTTGATGTGCTGAAATACCGTTTGGAGAATGAATATAATGTAGAAATTCGTATGGATAATCTTCCGTATGAACATATTCGTTGGATTGAAAATGATGAGATCAATCTTGATAAGATTGTTGGTACTTCGGATATGAAGAAGATCAAAGACTTAAAAGACAGACCGCTTCTTCTTTTTGTAAATAGTTGGAGTGTTCGTATGACAGAAGAGAGAAATCCGGGATTGATTTTATCTGAATTCGGTCGATCTTAAACTTTGTCTTTCCAAACAGGTATAAATTTGTTATAATAACAAAAGATAATAAACCAAGGCAGGAGGTTTTTGATATGGGAAAAGAAGAAAGAAATGAATATACAATACATGCAGATGAAAACCTTGGAGAGGTCAAAATCGCAGATGAAGTAGTTGCCATCATTGCCGGTCTTGCAGCAATGGAAGTAGATGGAGTTGCTTCTATGGCGGGGAATGCCACGAGAGAGATCATCAGTAGGCTTGGGGTGAAGAGTCTTTCTAAGGGTGTCAGAGTAGATGTTTTAGAAGGAATTGTAACAGTTTCCCTGAATCTGAATCTAAAATACGGATACAGTATTATGGATATTTCCGGAAAAGTGCAGGAGAAGGTAAAAGCTGCGATTGAAAATATGACAGGACTTACGGTTGCAGATGTGAATATCCGTATTGCCGGAGTGGAGATGGACGCTGAATAGCATGAAAATATGAAATGGATTGCGCAAAAGCGCAATCTATTTTAATAGAGAGGACAAAAGATGGGAAGATCAGAACTTAGACAACATATATTTAAAATGTTATTTTTAATCGAATTCAATGGAAAGGATGAGATGCCGGAGCAGATAGAATTTTATCTGGATAAGATCGAGGAACTTTCTGACACAGATCGTGAGTATATTGTGAAGAAACATGCGGCTATTGTAGAGAAAGTAGAAGAGATTGACGAGATTTTAAATACGCATACAACAGGCTGGAAGACAACTCGTATGAACAAAGTAGATCTTACAATCCTTCGTCTGGCTGTTTATGAGATTCAGTGGGATGAAGATGTGCCGGCAGGTGTTGCAATCAACGAGGCTGTTGAACTTGCGAAGAAGTATAGCGGCGAGGAAGGCCCTTCTTTCGTAAACGGAGTGCTTGGTAAGATTGCACGCTAGGAGAGCCATATGCGCAATGTATATTCGGTAAAACAGGTGAACGCATATATCAAAAATATGTTTAACCAAGACTTCATGCTGAATCGGATTTACGTGAAAGGTGAAGTGTCTAATTGTAAATACCATACATCAGGTCATATTTATTTTACATTAAAAGATGAGTCCGGAACGATTGCCTGCATTATGTTTGCAAGGCAACGCGCGGGGCTTACTTTTCGTATGCAAGAAGGACAGCAGGTGATTGTCTTTGGAAGTATTACAACTTATGAGCGAGATGGAAAATATCAGCTTTATGCAAACGAAGTAATGCTGGATGGAGCTGGATTATTATATGAGCGTTATGAGACGCTGAAGAAAGAACTGGCAGAGATGGGGATGTTTGCGAAAGAGTATAAACAGCCAATTCCTCAATATGCAAAAAGGGTCGGTATTGTAACGGCGCCGACGGGAGCTGCAATACGAGATATCATGAATGTAGCGGCTCGAAGAAATCCTTATGTACAGCTGATTCTCTACCCGGCTCTTGTACAAGGAGATGGCGCAAAGGAAAGTATTATCGCAGGTATTCAAATGTTGGAGCAGAAACAGGTAGATGTGATGATTGTAGGTCGAGGTGGAGGGTCCATAGAAGATTTGTGGGCATTTAATGAAGAAGAAGTTGCAAGAGCGGTATTCGAGTGTAGTGTCCCGATCATTTCTGCGGTAGGACATGAGACTGATACGACGATCATCGATTATGTTGCAGATCTTCGGGCGCCGACTCCTTCTGCAGCAGCAGAACTCGCGGTATTTGAATACCATGCTTTCACAGATCAGCTTTTGGAATCAGAGCGAAGACTGAAGAAAGAGCTTTTTACTCATATCCAAAAGGAACGAACCCGAATCGAGGCATATCAAATGCGAATGAAATATCTCCATCCGGGGATGAAGTTATTACAGCAGAAGCAGCAGGTAGTAAATATGGAAGAAGAGCTGCGCAGAAAGATGAAAGAACGAATTCAACAAGCCAGATATGCTTTATCCATACGAATTGAAAAAATGAAAGGATTGTCGCCCCTTCAAAAGCTGAATCAAGGATTCTCTTATGTAACTGATAAAACTGGACAGGCATTGACTTCTGTAGAACAGGCAGTGCCGGGAGAAACTTTGACAGTATATGTTATGGATGGAAAAATAAGAGCTGCGATTGAGGAGACAGCCAGGGAGGAACGATATGGAAACACAGACGTTGAATGAATTGTTGGAACAGTTGGATGAAGTAATGAAGAAGATGGAAGATACAGACATTTCTCTTGAGGAGTCTTTTTACTTATATGAAACAGGCATGAAGATGTTAAAACAGTGCAATGATAAGATAGATGCAGTAGAGAAGAAAGTGCTGCTCCTGGATAAGGAGGGGAATGAACATGAATTTTAATGAGCAAAGAGAACAAAAGGTTATGGAAATCGAAAGAGTCTTGCGGAGATATCTTCCGAAGGAGGAAGGGTATCAGAAACTTATCATGGAAGCCATGGAATATAATCTTATGGCAGGAGGGAAAAGACTTCGTCCGATGATGATGCAGGAAACTTATAAGATGTTTGGTGGGAACTCAAAGATTATAGAACCTTTTATGGCAGCTTTGGAGATGATTCACACCTATTCTCTTGTGCACGATGATTTACCATCTATGGACAATGATGATTACCGCCGTGGTAGAAAAACTACGCATATTGTTTATGGTGAAGGGATGGCGGTTCTCACAGGAGATGCTCTTTTGAATTATGCGTTTGAAACCGCAGGAAAAGCTTTTGACATGGAACCGGAACAAAGTTATCTGATTGGAAAGGCAATGCAAATCCTTGGGAAAAAAGCGGGCATTTATGGGATGATCGGAGGTCAGGTTGTCGATGTTGAATCTGCAGGAGCACAGATCGATCATCAAGTGATTCGCTTTATTTATGAATTGAAAACATGTGCGCTGATTGAGGCGGCCATGATGATTGGTGCTGTTTTAGCAGGTGCGTCTGATGAAGAAGTGGCGGAACTAGAAAACATCGCAAGAAAAGTCGGAATGGCATTTCAGATTCAAGATGATATTTTAGATATTACAAGTACAAACGAAGTACTTGGAAAACCGGTACACAGCGATGAGAAAAATGAAAAAACAACTTATGTGACTTTAGCAGGCTATGAAAAGGCAAAAGAAGAAGTAGAGAGGCTTTCAATCGAGGCAATTTTAGAATTGGAGAATCTGCATAAACAGAATTCGTATTTGATGTGCCTGATTGAGAAGTTGATTCATAGGGAACGTTAGGAGTGATCGTTTATGATACTGGAACGTATTCAGAAAGAAAATGATATCAAAAAACTGAATAAAAAAGAATTACCAATTCTAGCGGAAGAGATACGTGAATTTCTAATTGAGAAAATCAGTATAACAGGAGGACATCTAGCATCTAACCTTGGAGTGGTAGAATTGACCATGGCTATGCACCTTGCATTTGATCTTCCACAGGATAAAATCATATGGGATGTTGGTCATCAGGCATATACTCACAAGCTTTTGACAGGAAGAAAGGCAGGATTTGATGATCTGAGAAAACATGGTGGAATGAGCGGGTTCCCGAAACGAAAAGAAAGCGAATGTGATGCATTTGATACGGGACACAGTTCGACTTCGATTTCGGCAGGATTGGGATATGTGGAAGCAAGAGAGATTCTCGGAGAAAAACATCATGTAATCTCTGTGATCGGAGACGGCTCTTTGACGGGCGGCATGGCTTATGAGGCGTTGAATAATGCAGCCCATTTGAAGAGTAATTTTATCATTGTATTAAATGATAACAATATGTCTATTTCTCCAAATGTAGGCGGAATGTCCAAATATCTTGACAGTATTCGTACTGCAGAGACATATACGGATTTGAAAAAAGGAGTAGAACACGCGTTGAAAAAAGTTCCGGTAGCCGGAGAATCCATCGTGGAACATATTCGAAAGACAAAAAGTGGAATTAAGCAGCTTTTGGTTCCTGGGATGTTTTTTGAAGATATGGGAATTACCTATCTTGGACCGGTGGACGGTCATAATATCGGAGAACTATATCGTACGTTTCAGGAAGCGAAAAAGCTCAACAATGCGGTCCTTTTGCATGTGATCACAACAAAAGGAAAGGGATATCTTCCGGCAGAGACAGAACCTTCCAAATTCCATGGAACAGGTCCTTTTGATATAGAAACCGGACAGGCGCTGGGTAAAAAGAAAGGGGATACCTATACCGATGTCTTTGGAAAAGTAATGTGCGACATTGCGGCACACAATCCAAAAGTTGTTGCAATTACTGCTGCAATGAAAGACGGAACAGGACTTTCGGAGTTTTCCAAGAGATATAAAAAAAGATTTTTTGATGTAGGTATTGCAGAGGAGCATGGGGTAACCTTTGCGGCAGGTCTGGCAGCAGGAGGACTAAAACCTGTATTTGCAGTGTATTCTTCTTTCCTGCAAAGAGGATATGATCAGATGATCCATGACGTGGCTCTTCAGAATCTTCCGGTTGTATTTGCAATTGACCGCGCCGGAATTGTTGGAAATGACGGAGAGACTCACCAAGGAATCTTTGATCATTCTTATCTGTCCAGTATTCCAAATATGACTGTGATCTCGCCGAAAAATAAGTGGGAACTGGCAGATATGATTCGTTATGCTGTTTCGTGCGAAGCTCCAATTGCAATTCGATATCCAAGAGGAGAGGCATATACAGGACTAAAAGACTATAGAAAGCCAATCCGGTTCCAAACAAGCGAGACCATCTATGAAGAGCAGGAAATTGTAATTTTTTCTGTAGGACATATGATGGAGATTGCAGAGAAAACGCGTAGAAAATTAAAGGAAATGGGATATGACTGCAGTTTGGTAAATGCACGTTTCGTCAAACCAATTGATGAGGATATTCTGATGCATATGGCAAAAGACCATAAATTATTTGTGACGGTGGAAGAGAATGTTCTTTCCGGAGGATATGGAGAAAAAGTACGGGAATTTGTCATGAGAAACCATCTTGCGGTGGATGTTCTTACAGTTGGAATTCCGGATGAATATGTGGAACACGGAAATATTGATATATTAAGAAAAGAAATTATGCTCGATGAAGAATCCATTGTAAAACAGATTGTGACACAATATATCGGGCTTATGAGGTAGAACATGAAAGAACGTTTAGATGTATTGCTTGTAAAGCGAAACTTGGCAGAATCCAGAGAAAAAGCCAAGGCAATCATTATGTCAGGTAATGTATTTGTGGAAGGACAAAGAGAGGACAAGGCAGGAAGTACGTTTTCTGACGAAGTGCAGATTGAAATCAAAGGTCATACCCTTCCTTATGTGAGCCGTGGCGGTTTAAAACTGGAAAAAGCAATGAATAACTTTGAGTTAAATTTGAAAGATAAAGTCTGTACGGATGTAGGGTCTTCTACAGGTGGTTTTACGGATTGTATGTTACAAAATGGTGCAAGAAAAGTATTTGCGATTGATGTAGGGAGAGGACAGCTTGCGTGGAAACTTAGACAGGATGAACGTGTTGTCAGTATGGAGAAGACAAATATCCGCTATGTAACACCGGAAGATTTGGGAGAACCGATCGATTTTTCTTCCATTGATGTGTCTTTTATCTCACTTACAAAAGTATTGCTTCCAATCCGAAATTATCTAAAACCTGATGGAGAGATTGTAGCTTTGATTAAGCCGCAGTTTGAGGCGGGAAGAGAAAAAGTTGGAAAAAAAGGTGTGGTACGTGAAAAAAGTACGCATCATGAGGTGATTGAACAAGTCATTTCCTATGCAGTTTCGATAGGATTTCAGGTTTTGGAACTTGAGTATTCTCCAATCAAGGGACCGGAAGGCAATATCGAATATTTGGTGCATTTGAAAAAAACAGAGGAGCCGGTCGATATTATGGATGTAAAGGTAGATTATAAACATGTTGTGGATGCTGCCTTTGAAGAACTTGCGAAATAAAGGACGGATATAGGGATGGATAAATTTTATGTAATTACGAATGACAGTAAGGATGAGAATTTTGAATTAACCCGTTCTGTAAAAGCGTATATTGAGGAAAAAGGAAAAATATGTGTCCTGGCAGATGGAAGCACAGTGCCGGACGGAATAGAGGGAGCTCTTGCAATCGGAGGAGACGGAACGTTGATCCAGGCGGCTCGTGAACTCTTACAGTATGATATCCCGGTCATTGGAATCAATATGGGAACACTTGGTTATCTGACGGAAATTGAGGTACAGAATGTATATAGTGCGATTGACAGTCTCATTGCAGGAGAACATATAGTAGAAGAGAGAATGCTCCTGCGTGGTGAGATGCCGAATGGACTTTCAGATGTTGCATTGAATGATATCATTGTAACTCGATATGGATCTCTTCATCTTATAGAACTGAATGTCTATGTAAATGGAGAACTACTGAATTCATATCAGGCAGACGGGATGATCATATCTACACCAACAGGATCTACGGCATACAATTTATCTGCAGGAGGACCGATTGTTGAACCGACGGCGTCTTTGATCGTATTAACGCCGATCTGTTCTCATGCACTAAATACAAGCAGCATCATTCTTTCAGTAGATGATGAAATCAGTATTGAACTTGGAAGCAGAAGAGAAGGATGCGAAGAAGAAGCGGTCATTGCCTTTGATGGAACAGATATCTCAAGGATTCATACCGGAGAACGCATTGTAATTCGAAAGGCCAAGGAAACAACGAAATTAATGAAACTAAACAGAATCAGCTTTTTGGAAACACTTCGAAGAAAGATGAAAGGAAACTAGGGATGAAAGTAAATAGACATGCAAAAATTGTAGAGCTTATTATGACGCATGATATTGAGACTCAGGAAGAACTTGCGGATTATCTTAATGCCGCAGGATTCCCGACTACCCAAGCTACTGTTTCCAGGGATATCCGTGATTTGAAATTGACAAAGGTACCGACTGGAAATGGAAAACAAAAATATATGATTTTGCGTACACCCGATGAAGATCTTAGCGAGAAATATCGAAGAGTTTTAAAAGATGGATATATCTCTATGGATATGGCGCAGAATATTTTGGTCGTGAAGACGATTTCCGGAATGGCGATGGCAGTAGCAGCTGCAATTGATGCAATGAATTGGAACGAAGTAGTAGGGTGTATTGCCGGAGATGATACGATCATGTGTGCGATTCGCACGGTAGAAGATACAACAAATGTTATGGATAAAATCAGTAAAATTGTGTTTGAATCATAAGGAGAATGTGAATGCTTCAAAATTTACATGTAAAAAACCTTGCGCTGATTGATGAAGCGGAAGTAGAATTCCGGTCAGGACTTAATATATTGACCGGGGAGACAGGAGCCGGAAAATCTATCATTTTAGGATCGATCCATTTGGCTCTTGGAGGAAAATATAGCATAGATATGCTGAGAAAAGGTGCGACGTTTGGTTTGGTGGAGCTTACTTTTTCAATAGAAGGAAAAGAACAGCAGGATGCCTTCCAGGCTTTGGATATCTATCCGGAAGATGGAGAGATCATATTAAGCCGTAAATTGATGGAGGGTAGGAGTGTAAGTCGAATCAATGGAGAAACAGTATCTACAAGTAAATTAAAGCAAGTGGCAGAGATTTTGATTGATATTCATGGACAGCATGAACATCAGTCATTGCTTTATAAGAAAAATCATCTTGTGATTTTAGATGCATTTGCAAAAGATGCAATTGAAGAGTGCAAGGAACGTGTTGCGGAAGCGTACAAAGAGTATCGTACATATAAAGAAGAGCTCGCCAAAGCTTTATCAGATGAGTCGGAACGAGCGAAAGAAGCGGACTTTCTTACATTCGAAGTGAATCAGATTCGAGAGGCGAATTTAAAGCTGGGAGAAGATGAAGAGTTAGAAGAACGATATAAGCAGATTATAAATAGTAAAAAAATTGTAGAGAATATTGAAGAAGCATATGGATATACCGGAGAAAGTGAACCTGGAAGCGGTGGTGAACTGATTGCAAGAGCAGTACGCTGCATGCAGGATGCCGCACATTATGATGAAAAGGCGTCCTCTTTATCAGAACAGCTTTTGGAAATTGACAGTCTGCTCAATGATTTTAACCATGACCTTACAGAATATCGAAGAACTTTGGAATTTTCGGAAGAAGAATTCTACGAAATCGAGACAAGATTAAATGAATTGAATCGATTAAAAGCAAAATACGGACATTCCATTGAAGAAGTGTTGCATTACTGTGATGAAAAAGAAGATAGACTTGCAAAATTACAGGATTACGATCGATATTTAGATGAATTGAGGAAAAACTACGAGAGCGCGCTATCAACACTTTCGAAACAAGCAGAAAAATTGTCAGAAAAGAGAAAAGAACAGGCTGCTTTGCTGAAGGAGTCTATCATATCAGGGCTTTTGGATTTGAACTTTTTGGAAGTGAACTTCGAAATTGCTTTTGAAGAGTTGGAAGAGTATACATCGAATGGAAAAGATGCTGTAGAATTCTTGATTTCGATGAATCCGGGGGAACCGGTAAAACCGTTGGGAGAGATTGCTTCCGGAGGGGAATTGTCAAGAATTATGTTGGCAATCAAGACGGTGCTGGCGGATAAGGATTCCATTCCAACGTTGATTTTTGATGAAATTGATGTTGGAATCAGTGGAAGAACCGCACAAAAAGTTTCGGAAAAAATGAAACTGATCGGGAAAAAACATCAAGTAATCTGTATTACTCATCTTGCACAAATTGCGGCAATGGCCGATTCGCATTTTGCGATTGAAAAACAGGTGGAAGATGGAAAGACTGTAACAAGAATCCATGAATTGACGGAAGAGGAATCCGTTCAAGAATTGGCGAGAATTTTAGGAGGAGCAGAGATTACAGATACCGTTGTTCAAAATGCTGTTGAAATGAAAAAATTGGCAAAAAATATTGGATAAGAACAGAGTAAAAACATATATTTTTCACATACTAAAAATAGGTTGCTTTCTAATAAGCAATCTATTTTTTGTTGATGTGGAGGGAAAAATGTGAGAAAAAAGGTGTATCGTAGTTGTTTGATTATTCTGTTATTACTTACCATGATCACAGGGAAAGAAATGCTGAAAAATGAAAAAAATAAACTGGCAGAGGAAAGCATGGAGTCAGTTGCGGCTGATCTATTGATTCCGGGAGGAATGCCTGTCGGTATTTATATGGAGACAGATGGGGTGATGGTTCTTGGAACGGAGAAAGTGAAGGCATTCGATGGCAAAAAATATGAACCTGCGGATCGGCTTGTGAAAGAAGGAGATTATATTGTAGCGTTTAATAATGAGAAGATAAACAATAAAAAAGAACTCATTGATAAGGTAGATAGATTGACAGAAGAAGAGGTCGTATTGAAGTTAAAACGTGAAGGTGAAATTTTGAATGTAAAAATGGAGCCTGTAAAATGCAAAGAAGGAGATTATAAACTTGGAATCTGGGTGCGTGATAATACGCAAGGGCTCGGGACGGTTACATTTTTGACAAAGAATAGTATGTATGGCGCTCTCGGACATGGAATTCATGATGCAGATACAGGGAAGATATTAAATCTTTCAAAAGGGAAATTATATCGGACGAGTATTCGGGAGATTAAAAAAGGAAAACCCGGAGAACCGGGAGGAATGGAAGGAATCATTATATACAATCGATACAATGTAATCGGTACAATCACGAAAAATACAGATGCCGGAATATATGGGCACATGGAGTGGCTGGATGAAAGTCTGGAGTTACAGTCCCCGGTAAAACCGGCACGTAAAGATGAAGTAGAAAAAGGGGATGCAGTAATCCGCTGTTCTATCGATGGTGAAGTGAAGGAATATAAGATACGGATTAATAAAATGAATCGTAGAGCGAAAGAATTAAATAAAGGGATAGAAATAGAGATAGTGGATGATGAACTATTGGAGAAAACAGGTGGAATCGTACAAGGAATGAGTGGTAGTCCAATCTTACAGAATGGAAAGCTTGTTGGCGCGGTGACACATGTGTTTGTCAATGATCCAACAAAAGGATATGGCATATTTATAGAGAATATGTTGAAAAATGTAAAATAACAGAAAAAGTGTCGAACCCCTCCGACAATATTTTCTTTTATCTGCAAAAAAAGACGGATATAATAAGTCAGTATTGAGTGAAAGAAAATAGCAGGAGGTTGAATGATGGGGAAATTAAACGTAGCGATTGCAGATGATAATGAACGTATTTTGGATCTTTTAGAAGAAATCGTAAATAGCGACAATGAATTAAATGTTGTAGGAAAGGCGAATAATGGAGAAGATATGTGTCACATTATTAAAAATCAAGAGCCGGATGTCGTGCTTCTGGATTTGATCATGCCTAAAATGGATGGAATTAGTGTGATGGAACATGTCAATGAAGATAAAAATATTAGAAAAAAGCCGGAATTTATTGTAGTAACAGCAATCGGACAAGAACGAATTACGGAAGATGCCTTTCGAAAGGGTGCGCACTACTACATTATGAAGCCATTTCATAACGATATGATCATCAATCGGATCAAGGATACAAAAGGTATGATACAAACAGAAAGCCGATTGACAGGATATCGTACAGAGCAGATGGAGATGCTGGAAGAGAGCCTGGAAAACTATGTGACAAATATGCTGCATGAGATTGGTATTCCGGCTCATATCAAAGGATATCATTATCTAAGGGATTCGATTTTGATGGCAGTTGAAGATATGGATGTACTAAATGCAATTACGAAAGTATTATATCCTACCGTAGCCAAGATGCATCAAACAACGGCAAGCCGGGTAGAACGTGCAATACGTCATGCAATAGAAGTGGCGTGGAGCAGAGGAAAACTTGATACGTTAGACGAACTTTTCGGGTATACAGTAAGCAACGGGAAAGGGAAACCAACGAACTCAGAATTTATCGCATTAATTGCAGATACAATTCAATTAAAATACAAAAGAAGATAAGACGAATCCCTTTTCATATGGTGAAAAGTGCGCTATAATATAATTATTATGCGAAGGGTGGAGGGATCGTATGAAAAAAATATTATTTGCTACTTCGGAAGCAGTTCCATTTATTAAAACCGGAGGGTTAGCGGACGTAGCCGGAACTTTACCAAAATATTTTGATAAGGAGAAATATGACGTAAGAGTAATACTTCCGAAATACATGTGTATGAAACAGGAATGGAAAGATAAAATGCAGTATGTTACGCATTTTTATTTGGAATTGGCGTGGAGATCACAATATGTAGGAGTTCTCCAATTAGAATTGAACGGGATTACATTTTATTTTATCGATAATGAATACTATTTTGCAGGATGGGCTCCATATGGAAACATTCATGAAGATATTGAAAAATTCGCATTTTTCTCAAGAGCGGTATTAAGTGCACTTCCATTGATTGATTTCAGACCGGATATTATTCATTGCCATGATTGGCAGACAGGTTTGATTCCTGTTTATTTGGATAATTTCCGTTATGGCGGAGAATTTTATCGTGGAATAAAAACAATCATGACGATCCATAACTTGAAATTCCAAGGCGTATGGGATAAGAAGACGGTACAGGATATTACCGGTCTTCCGGATTATTATTTTGTGCCGGATAAATTGGAAGCATATAAAGATGCCAACTACCTAAAAGGCGGAATTGTATATGCAGATAAAGTAACAACAGTAAGTAATACATATGCACAGGAGATTAAGACTCCGTTTTATGGAGAACGTCTTGATGGATTGATGAATGCGCGTTCTAATTGCTTATCCGGAATTGTCAATGGTATTGATTATGAAGAGTTTAATCCTGAGACGGATAAGATGATCGCGAAGAATTACTCTGTAGAAACTTTCCGTAGAGATAAGAAGAAAAATAAATTGGCTCTTCAAGAAGAATTAGGCTTAGAAGTAGATGAAAAAGTTATGATGATCGGTATTGTGTCCCGTTTAACAGATCAGAAAGGATTCGATCTGATTGCGTATGTAATGGATGAACTTTGCCAGGATGCAGTTCAGATTGTAGCGCTTGGAACCGGAGAAGAAAGATATGAGAATATGTTCCGTCATTTTGCATGGAAATACCAAGGAAAAGTATCCGCTAATATTTACTATTCCGAAGAAATGTCTCATAAGGTTTATGCGTCTTGTGATGCATTTTTAATGCCGTCATTGTTTGAACCATGTGGATTGAGTCAATTGATGAGCCTTCGTTATGGTACAGTTCCGATTGTAAGAGAGACCGGTGGATTAAAAGATACTGTAGAGCCATACAATGAGTATGAAAAAACAGGTACCGGATTTAGTTTTTCAAATTATAATGCACACGAGATGTTAGGAATTATTCGTTATGCAGAAAGTGTATATTATGATAAAAAACGGGATTGGAATAAGATTGTAGAGCGTGGAATGCAGAAAGATTTTTCATGGAAGAATTCTGCAAAACAATACGAAGCGCTATATGATGAAATGTAAGAACAACATGATTATATAGATAGAAAGCGGCAGATCATTGTTTGTCTGCCGTATTTTTTTATAGGAGCAGTGCGAATGATAAGAGATAGACTTGGGAAAGAATTGCTGTTTTTTGACGGCGGAATGGGAACACTTCTTCAGGCAGAAGGATTACAGTCCGGAGAACTTCCGGAGACATGGAACATTAAAGAAAAAGATAAAGTGACCAAGATACACAGAGCGTATTTTGAAGCGGGAAGTGATATTGTTTTAGCAAACACTTTTGGAGCAAATGCATTAAAATTTCATGATGAGAAAATGGAGTTGGAAGATGTGATTTCTGCGGCAATTGTCAATGTGCGAGACGCCGCCAAACTTGGGATTACAGATGGAAGAGAATATTATGTGGCTCTGGATGTAGGACCGACAGGCAAATTATTAAAACCATCTGGAGATCTTTCCTTTGATGAAGCATATGAGGCATTTGCAGAGGCGATGCAAATTGGTGAAAAAGCCGGAGCAGATCTGATACATATTGAAACAATGAGCGATACATATGAAGTAAAAGCGGCTGTACTGGCAGCGAAAGAGAATACAGAACTTCCGGTATTTGCTACCATGATTTTTGATGAAAAGGGAAAACTTCTTACAGGTGCAGACGTTCCGTCTGTTGTTGCGCTATTAGAGGGACTTCGGGTAGATGCGTTAGGAATCAACTGTGGAATGGGACCAAAACAAATGATTCCAATCTTAAAGGAGATACGAGAGTATACATCCCTTCCAATCATTGTAAAACCAAATGCAGGACTTCCAAAGCAAAGAGAAGGAGAGACATATTATGATGTGTCACCGCAGGAATTTGCAGAAACAATGAGAGAAATTGTAGCGTGTGGCGCGTGTATCATTGGAGGATGCTGTGGCACAACGCCGGAGCATATTCATACTATGACGAAAATGTGTCGAGGAATGGAACTTTTGACGCCGGAAGAAAAAAATCGAACCATGGTAAGTTCTTATGGACTGTCTGTGGAACTTGGGAATGCTCCTGTAATAATTGGGGAAAGGATCAATCCAACAGGAAAAAAGAAACTGAAGCAGGCATTAAAAGATCGGGATATGGAGTATCTGTTAAAGGAAGCGGTGTCTCAACAAGAACATGGAGCTCATATTCTGGATGTCAATGTTGGACTTCCGGATATTGATGAAGTATCTATGATGAAGGATGCGATACAAGAGATTCAAGGAGTAACACGTCTTCCTCTTCAGATTGATACGGTGAATCCGGCTGCGTTGGAGCAGGCGATGCGTTTATACAATGGAAAGCCGATGGTGAATTCTGTAACCGGAAAACAAGAATCTATGGATACGGTATTTCCTTTGCTGCAAAAATATGGAGGCGTTGTGGTCGGTCTTACGATTGATGAAGACGGGATTCCCAAGACGGCAGAAGGAAGAGTAAGGATTGCGGAACGTATCATACAGGAAGCAGAAAAATACGGAATACATCGGAAAGATATTGTAATTGATGTACTTGCCATGACAATCAGCTCAGAACCGGATAGCGCTAAAACAACATTGGAGGCGCTTAAGCTTGTTACAGATAGACTTCAAGTTCGAACAGTACTTGGTGTATCTAATATTTCTTTTGGACTTCCGGGAAGACCTGTGATCAATTCTAATTTTTACACAATGGCAATGCAGAATGGCTTATCGGCTGCGATTATCAATCCATTATCTGAGGAAATGATGAAATCTTTCTTTGCATTTTCTGCTCTGATGGGTTATGATAGTAATTGTGAAAATTATATCAGACATTACGGCGATAGTTCAGAGAAACCATTGCAGGAAGTTAGAAACACGATGTCGCTGGAATCGGCAGTTATCAAAGGATTGCGAGAAGAAACGATTCATATCGCAACAAAATTATTAGAAGAACAAGAACCTTTGAAAATCATCGATAGAGATTTGATACCGGCGCTTGATAAGGTTGGAAAGGGATTTGAAGCAGGAACGGTTTTCTTACCACAATTATTGATGAGTGCAGAAGCGGCAAAAGGAGCGTTTCAAGTCATCAAAGAAGCGTTGCAAAAAAGAGGAGAAGCGGGAGGGAAAAAAGATAAGATCATTCTCGCTACCGTAAAAGGGGACATTCATGATATCGGGAAAAATATCGTAAAAGTTCTTCTTGAAAATTATAGCTTTGATGTGATCGATCTTGGAAAAGATGTTGCTCCTGAAGTAATTGTAGAAAAAGCAATGGAAGAACACGTAATGCTGATTGGGTTAAGTGCGTTGATGACCACTACGGTTGTCAGTATGGAAACAACCATCAAACTTATAAGAGAGAAATTGCCGGACTGCAAAGTTATGGTTGGCGGAGCTGTTTTGAACCAGGAATATGCCGATATGATCGGAGCAGATTTTTATGGGAAAGATGCGATGCAGTCTGTGTATTTCGCGCAGAGAGTATTTCAACATGAAGGAGGAAATGAATGAGAGGATTAAAAACACCCGTAAGGTATATCAGAAGGAAGGTATTTGAGGAAGTGGCAAGAGTCGGATTTGAATCGACCCCGGAAAATCTGACAGATTCCATCGAAGCAATCCCTTACAAACTTGTAGGAGAGGATTCGATGTATCGTGATACGATTTACCATGCCCGTGCAATTGTGAGTGAACGAGTACGTCTTGCAATGGGAATGTCTCTTCGTCCGGAAGATAAACCGGTGCATATTACAGCGGGAATCGAAGAAAGTAATATATCCGCAAAATATTATGAGCCACCTTTGATGCAGGTAATTCCATCGGCATGTGCATCTTGCGAGCAGAAAGAATATGAAGTAAGCAATATGTGTAAAGGCTGCCTTGCGCACCCATGCCGACAAGTATGTCCGGTAGGGGCAATCACTATGAAAGACGGCAAATCTTATATAGATCAGTCCAAATGTATCAAGTGTGGAAAATGTAAAGCATCCTGTCCATATGATGCAATTGCAAAAAAAGAGCGCCCATGCCAAAAATCATGTGGTGTTAATGCGATTACATCTGATAAATTCGGAAGAGCGAAGATTGATAATGACAAATGTGTAGCATGTGGAATGTGTATGGTAGCATGTCCGTTCGGAGCAATTTCCGATAAATCACAGATATTCCAGTTAGCACGTGCACTCTGTGAAGGCGGTGAGATCATTGCTGCGATCGCTCCGGCCTTTGTTGGACAGTTTGGACCGAATATTACACCAAGAAATATCAAAGCGGCATTACAGATGCTTGGATTCAAAGAGGTATATGAAGTTGCGTTGGGCGCTGATATTGGAGCAATTTCCGAAGCGCATCATTATGTAGATAAAGTTGTCACAGGAGAGTTGCCATTTCTTTTAACTTCTTGCTGCCCATCCTGGTCTATGCTTTGCAAAAAATATTTTCCGGATTTGGTAGATCAAGTATCTGAAGAATTAACACCTATGGTTGCTACGGCAAGAACAATCAAACAGGAACATCCAAATGCAAGAGTTGTTTTTATCGGACCATGCGCATCTAAGAAATTAGAGGCTTCTAGAAGAACGATTCGAAGTGACGTTGATTTTGTTGTAACATTTGAAGAATTACAGTCTATGTTTGATGCCAAAGGAATTAATCTGGAAGAATTTGAAGCAGAGTCATCATTCCATGACGCAACAGGAGCGGGACGTGGCTATGCGGTAGCCGGAGGTGTAGCCGATGCAATAGAAAAATGTATCAACGAATATTATCCGGATGTAGATGTTAATATTGAACATGCAGAAGGACTGGCAGATTGTAAGAGAATGTTGACATTGGCAAAGGCCGGTAAGATGAATGGATGTCTAATTGAAGGAATGGGATGTCCGGGGGGCTGTATAGCAGGAGCAGGAACGAACATTGAAATTCCAAAAGCAAAGAAAGCGCTTGCTGAATTTGTGAAAAATTCTTCCAAACATCTTCCGTCAAAAGAGTTGGAAGAAATCGAATTGAAATAAAAACTGTTTTGTGCTATGATAATAAAAGAGGTACAAGTTTAGTACATGGAGGTGCAGCTATGGCATTTTTTGCAACAGTAATTTCAACACTTATCAAAGCAGCAATTGTCGGTCTTGGTGCATTCGCAGGAATCATGGCAGGCAAAGCTCTTCGTAAGAGAAAAAACGAAAAAGAAAAGTAAAGCATAAGAGGATGTCATAGAATAGACATCCTCTTTTCATGTAGCGGAGACATTGACAAAGAAAAAAATAATATTTATAATAAAGTATTAGTGAATTGAGATAATCAGGAGGAATGAAATGAAAAAATACGGAGTAAATGAACTTAGAAAAATGTTTCTTGAATTTTTTGAGAGTAAAGAACATTTAGCAATGAAAAGCTTTTCACTGGTGCCACATAATGATAACAGCTTGCTGCTTATCAATTCAGGAATGGCGCCGTTAAAACCATATTTTACAGGACAGGAGATCCCGCCAAGCAGACGCGTCACAACATGTCAAAAATGTATCCGTACAGGAGATATTGAGAATGTCGGAAAAACTGCACGTCATGGTACATTTTTCGAGATGCTCGGAAACTTCTCATTTGGAGATTACTTTAAAAGAGAAGCGATTCAATGGTCATGGGAATTTTTGACAGAAGTTGTAGGTTTGGATGCGAACAGATTGTATCCATCTGTATACGTAGATGACCAGGAAGCGTTTGAGATTTGGAATAAAGAAATGGGAATCCCGGCAGAACGTATCTTCAAATTTGGAAAAGAAGATAACTTCTGGGAGCACGGTTCCGGACCTTGTGGACCATGTTCTGAGATTTATTACGATCGAGGAGAAAATTACGGCTGTGGAAAACCGGATTGTACAGTAGGATGCGAATGTGATCGCTACATGGAGATCTGGAACAATGTATTTACTCAGTTTGATAATGATGGAAAAGGAAACTATTCTGAATTAGAACAGAAAAATATCGATACAGGTATGGGATTGGAAAGACTTGCTTCAATTGTGCAGGATGTAGATTCTATCTTTGATGTAGATACTTTAAAAGCATTGCGTGAGCATGTATGCGCACTTTCCGGAGCAGTATACGGAGAAGACTATAGCAAAGACGTCTCAATCCGTGTCATTACAGACCATATTCGTTCCGTAACATTTATGATTTCTGATGGTATTATACCGTCTAACAATGGAAGAGGATATGTACTTCGTAGATTGCTTCGTCGTGCATGCCGTCACGGAAGATTGCTTGGTATTGAAGGAAAATTCCTTACAAAGCTTGCAGAGACAGTTATTGAAGGATCAAAAGATGGATATCCGGAACTGTTTGAGAAAAAAGATATGATTTTCAATGTGATTGGGCAGGAAGAAGATCAGTTTAATAAGACAATCGATCAAGGACTTAAGATTTTGTCCGATATGATTGAAGAGATGTCAGAAAAAGAAGAACAGACACTATCCGGTGAGAATGCGTTCAAATTGTATGATACGTATGGATTCCCATTAGACCTTACAATGGAGATTTTGGAAGAAAAAGGATTTAGCGTAGACGAAGAAGGTTTCAAAGCTGCTATGGAAGAGCAGAGAGTAAAAGCTCGTAAAGCTCGTGGCGTAACAAACTATATGGGAGCAGATGCAACAGTATACGATGAAATAGATCCGTCTATTACAACAGAATTTGTAGGTTACGATCATTTAGACTACACATCTGATATTACTGTACTTACGACAGAAAATGAGTTAGTACAGGAAATCTCTGAAGGAGAAGATGGTACAATTTTTGTAGAGCAGACTCCATTCTATGCAACAATGGGTGGTCAAGAGGGTGATACAGGTGTGATCACAACAGATGCAGCAGAATTTGTTGTAAAAGACACGATCAAACTCCTTGGAGGAAAAGTAGGTCATGTCGGTACTGTGAAAAAAGGAACCTTTAAAATTGGAGATTCTGTTCAATTATCTGTTGCTGTAAAAGAACGTAACAATACATGTAAAAACCATAGTGCAACACATTTATTACAGAAAGCCTTAAAGACAGTATTAGGTTCACACGTTGAGCAGAAAGGATCTCTGGTAACACCGGACAGACTTCGTTTTGACTTTGTACATTTCTCTGCAATGACACCGGAAGAGATTGCAAGAACAGAAATGCTCGTTAACGAAGAGATTGCAAAGAACAGTGAAGTTGTGACAAAAGTCATGAGCTTAGAAGAAGCGAAAGCAACAGGAGCTATGGCTTTGTTCGGAGAGAAATACGAGAATGATGTACGTGTCGTATCTATGGGAGACTTCTCAAAAGAACTTTGTGGTGGTACGCATGTGAAGAATACAGGTATGATTACAACATTCAAGATCGTATCAGAAACAGGAGTTGCAGCAGGAGTACGTCGTATTGAAGCACTGACAGGAGATGGTGTATTCCGTTACTATCATGAGATAGAACAGGAGCTTGCAGAAGCTGCAAAAGCTGCGAAATCTACACCGGATAAATTGAAAGAAAAGATTGAGCATATGCTTGCGGAAATCAAGACGTTGCAAAGTGAAGTAGAATCTTTGAAGAGTAAAGCGGCGAAAGATGCCCTTGGTGATGTTATGGATCAAGTAAAAGAAGTGAATAGTATAAAACTTCTTGCTACAGCAGTAGAAGATGTCGATATGAATGGACTTCGTGAACTTGGAGATCAATTAAAAGAAAAACTTGGACAAGGTGTTATTGTAATCGCTTCTTCCGCGAATGGAAAAGTAAATCTTGTTGCCATGGCAACTGAGGAAGCGATGGCAAAAGGAGCACATGCAGGGAACCTTATCAAAGGAATTGCTGCTCTTGTAGGCGGAGGCGGAGGCGGACGCCCGAATATGGCACAGGCAGGAGGTAAGAATCCGGCCGGAATTCCGGATGCAATCGCAAAAGTAGAAGAAGTATTAAAAGAACAAATTGGATAATGTAAAAAAACGAAGGATGATATAAATGACAGGGAAGAAGAATGAGGGAAGGAAAATCAACGATTCGGTAAGGAAACGAGAAATACCGGAACAAATTAAAGAAATAGCATTATGGGGAGCAAAATGGGCAATTGAAAAAAGCTTAGTTGGATTAAAATATCTAAAAGGTATGCTTAAGGTAATGTTTCGACACATGCAGCATGTATTGCTGTTCCCGATTATATTTTTATATTTTGAAATTTTGCTTCGTGTAATTGGTGGAACAGGAATATTTAAAGGTTTTCTCTCGATGCTGTTTCTTACGGTAGGAGCAGGCTTGTTTTTTGGCGGATTGACAAGTATGTTTTCTAAAAAAGTGAATAAAGTAATAAGCATTATAGTTTTAGCTGGTACAGGAATTCTTTATATTGTACAATGTCTGATCATGGAAAGTTTTCAGATGTATATGACATTGGGAGATATTAAAACAGGTGCCGGTGGAGTGGTAGGAGGATTTTCCGGAGAATTATTCCGAACGATTTTCTCCGGTATCCCAGTCATTCTCCTCTTCCTTCTTCCATCCATCCTTTATATGTTATTCGGTGCGAAAAGATTTCCTGCAAGACGTGTAAATACACCGTATGTTATATTAATTTTTTCTCTGACATTTGTAATTTCCGGACTTGGTATCCTTGGAGCTTCTCATGGAAAATATAAAGAGGAATATAAAAGTCAGTTTAAGTTTGACACGGCAAGCAGAACGTTTGGACTTCTTACCGGAGTAAGATTGGATCTCAAATATAGCTTGTTGGGAAATGACGAAGCAAATCAATTAGTAACTGTGAACGAAAATATAACGAAAAAGAAAGAGAAAAAGGCTAAAGAAGAGGAAAAAGAATATGGGGAAAATGTCTCCAAGATTGATTTTGCTGCGTTAAGCGAATCTGAGAAAGATGAGACCTTGAAGTCTATGAATACTTATGTAAATAGCCTGCCCCCAACTTCCAAGAATAAGTACACAGGACTGTTCAAAGGAAAGAATCTTATACTAATCTGTGCGGAGGCATTTTCAGATTCTGTAATTCATAAGGAACTGACGCCAACGCTTTATAGATTAACGCATAAAGGAATCTATTTTTCCGACTTTTATCAGCCGGCTTGGGGTGGAAGTACGTCAACTGGCGAATATTCGTTTTTGACTGGATTAGTTCCGATGGATGGAGTAGAAACAATTCAGAAAACAAGAGAGAAACTCAATTATTATACTCTTGGAACTCAGTTGATGAAACAAGACTATTATAGCTTTGCATATCACAACGGAAGTTACGATTATTATGATCGTCAGTTGACACATAAAAATCTAGGATATGCAGATTGGCTGGGACAGGGAAATGGTCTGGAAGACATAACCGGTGCATGGGTAGGCGATAGTGTATTTTTCGATAAGACGATGGACACTTACATAGATAAACAACCGTTCAGCATCTATTATATGACTGTAAGTGGACATGCTCCATATAAAAGCGATAATGTCAAGACAAAAGAAAATATTGAGCAAGTAAAAAAAGTGCTTGGGGACAAGTATGAAGAAACTACGTTAAATTATTTCTGTTATCAGTTGGAGCTTGAAAAAGCCTTGAAAATCATGGTAGAAAAGTTAGAAGAAGGAGGGATTGCAGACGATACGGTAATCTGCATGACATCTGACCACTATCCATATGGATTGGCAGTATCTAAAACTTATGGAAATACAAAAGATTATTTGACAGATTTGTATGATCATTCTATGGATACGGATTGGGACAGGGATCACAATACATGGCTTCTTTGGTCAGGATGCTTAGAACACGAGCAGAAAGAGTATGCATGTGAGATATCGGAGCCTACATATAGTCTTGATATTGTTCCTACGCTTTTGAATCTGTTTGGAATAGAATATGATTCTAGATTACTTGTTGGAAGAGATGTATTTTCTGATGCTGCACCGCTTGTTCTATGGAACAATCGGTCGTGGATAACGGATAAAGGAAGATATGATGCAAGAACAAAAGAATTTACACCAAACAAAGGCGTAAAAGTTGATGATAGCTATGTAGAGAATATGAAAAAAATCGTATCGAATAAAATCACCTTTTCCGATCAGATACTGGAAAACGATTACTACCGCGTACTGTTCGAAAAATAAAAAAAATTTGTAAAAGATATTGACGTATAAGAAATTTATGCTATAATATGAGGAGTGCAAAAAATATACCCGAGTAGTCGTATAATGCACAATATAGGGCTCGAGGGGAGGTTAGGTGTGAGACTATGTCAAATGTAATCGTAAAAGAAAACGAAACGTTAGATAGTGCCTTACGCAGATTTAAAAGAAACTGTGCAAAGGCTGGTATCCAGCAGGAGATTCGTAAAAGAGAACATTACGAGAAACCAAGCGTAAGACGTAAAAAGAAATCTGAAGCTGCTAGAAAACGTAAATTTAACTAATATGTGCAGAGTAAAGGGAGTATTACTATAATGCTCCCTTTTTATACTGAAAGTTTATAGTATGAGGAAGACGAGATGTGGAACAGAACAGTATTTGGATTTGATAGTTACCACATTATTTTGTGGTTCTTAACATATAGTATGTTGGGATGGTTTGTGGAGTCGGTATATATGTCAATCTGTAATAGAAAGCTGACAAACAGAGGTTTTGCAAAAGGACCGATTTGTCCAATTTATGGAGTGGGTGCACTGACCGTTTTTATTACTCTTCGCCCATATAGCGATAATAAAGTCTTGTTGTTTGTATTGGGCTCAATTTTAGCCACATTTATTGAGTATGTGACTGCTATATTGATGAATCGGCTGTTTGGCGAAATATGGTGGGATTATAATGATAAACCGTTTAATTACAAAGGAATTCTTTGTTTGGAAAGTTCCATTGCATGGGGAATTTATACGGTGATTCTTTTTGTGTTTCTGCAATGGTTTGTAGAAGGGATTGTGAATCGTATTCCTTTTACAATCGGACGTACGATAGGAAGTCTGATCATTTTTGCAGTAGTAATAGATTACATCATTGTATTGCGTAGTGAGATAAAAGGGCGCAAATTGAAGGAGGAATAGTGATGAACAAAAAAATGGATTGGAAGAAATTTTTGTTGTATTATGTACCGGTTGCTTTGATTTTGATTGTTGTCGGACAGGTTTTTCCGGAACTTGTAGAAAAATATACAATTCCGTATTATATTGTTCTTGTTGGATGGGCATTTTTTGCAGAACAGTTTGCAAGCAAATAGAATTGGTAGAGAAAGTCAGGGAATATGTCAGAGGTGTCATAATTCCCTGTTTTTTTATTATAATAGTAAAAAAAACAAAGTGAAAATGGATTATGATGAAAAAAATCACAGCCTTTGTTCTTGGATTAATTTTATGCATAGGAATAGAACCAACGACTATTTATGCGCGGGCTGATTCCAAGGAACAAAAAAACGGAGAAGTGAAGATTGAGGCGCCCTCTGCGATTTTGATGGAAGCATCAACAGGAAAGATTATTTATGAGAAAGATGTGGATCACAAGATGCCCCCTGCAAGCGTAACAAAGGTGATGACGATGCTCCTGATCTTTGATGCATTAGATACAGGTAAACTCAAGCTGGAAGATGAAGTGACTGTATCTGAGTATGCTGCTTCAATGGGAGGTTCACAAGTATTTTTGGAACCGGGCGAGAGTCAAACAGTAGATACTATGCTCAAGTGTATTGCTGTAGCCTCGGCAAACGATGCTTGCGTAGCAATGAGCGAGCATATAAGCGGTAGCGAAGAGGTTTTTGTAGAACAGATGAACCAACGTGCGAAAGAACTCGGAATGAAAAATACACATTTTGTGAACTGCAATGGGTTAGATGCAGAAGGGCATCTGACAACAGCCCGTGATATTGCATTGATGTCACGAGAATTACTTACAAAATATCCCAAAGTTCAGGAGTACTCTCAAATTTGGATGGAAAATATCATACATAAGACTGCAAAAGGGGAGACGGAATTCGGTCTTTCAAATACAAATAAGCTAATTCGTCATTATGAATATGCAACTGGTTTGAAAACTGGGTCTACGAGCAAAGCTAAATTTTGTATATCAGCGACAGCAAGGAAAAATGATCTAGATTTAATCGCAGTGATCATGGCGGCTCCGGATTCCAAACAAAGAGTTCGAGATGCGGTTACGCTTTTGAATTACGGATTTGGAGTGTGTAAAAAATATGTAGATGATTTAAACGACAAGTTTTCACCGGTAAAAGTAAAGGGTGGAAAGAAAACGGAAGTATATGGAGAACGAGAAGACCGATTTGTTTATGTTGATACAGAGGGAAATGATCTGAATCAGCTACACAAGAAAGTCAAGATGAAGAAAGAACTTAGGGCGCCGGTTAAGAAGGGGACAGAAATAGGAGAAATGAAATATTATCTGCATGACAAAGAGATTGGAAATGTCAAAATATTATCAAAAAACAGAGTAGAGAAGATGGATTACGGATATGCTCTTTCCGGTGTGCTTAAAAGCTTTCTCTTGTAAAAGAGTACAAAAAATTATATAATACTATAGTTAATAATATTTGCGCGGAGGATAAAGTATTGAAGTATTTATGGATAACAATAGGATGTGTCATTGTTTTGCTTGTTTGTGAAATTATGCGAGAAATCCATACATTCCGCGTGACACAAGAGAGGATATTTTCTCCAAAGCTGTCTAAAATGATGCCGGAGATGAAGATTGCTGTTTTAAGTGATCTGCATAATTGTAAGTATGGAGAAAAGAATAAAAAACTATTAAAGGCACTTCAAGACGAGACGCCGGATTTTATTCTTGTGGCAGGAGATATGCTTGTTGGCTTAAAAGACACATCAACAAAGATTGCAGAGGAATTTATGACACAGGCGGTTCAAATCGCTCCTGTGTTCTATGGAAATGGGAATCATGAACAGAGAATGAAAGAATGTCCCCAAGAGTATGGAGATGTGTATGAAAAGTACCGTAGCCGACTTATGGATGCGGGAGTTGGATTTTTGGAGAATGAATCTGCTGAATTTTACTGGTATGGAGAAAAAATTACGGTAACGGGATTTGAACTTCCACTACCGTATTATCGGAAATTTAAAAATCATAGTTTGACTGTCCCGGAAATAGAGCAGAAGATAGGGACGGCAGACAAAGAAGGATTTCAGATTTTGATTGCCCACAATCCAGTGTATGGAGAGGCTTATGCAAATTGGGGCGCTGATCTGACGGTATCCGGGCATTTACACGGAGGAATCATTCGTATTCCATTTTGGGGTGGTGTGATCACTCCGCAAGTAAAGTTGTTTCCAAAATACTCGGGTGGAAAATACCGGGTTGGAAATGGGGAACTGGTTGTCAGCAAGGGACTGGGAATGCATACGATTCCGATTCGATTGTTTAATGAAGCAGAGCTGGTGATGCTCCATATAAGAGGTAGAAAGTAAAGGGAAAATACATGGGATTATCGGTAAAACTAGAAGTGTTTGAAGGACCGTTGGATCTATTACTTCATTTGATTGATAAAAATAAAGTGGATATTTATGATATTCCGATTGTGGAAATTACAAATCAGTACATGGATTATATTCATGCAATGGAAACAGAAGATCTGAATGTGATGAGCGAGTTTCTTCTAATGGCTTCGACACTTCTTGATATTAAGTGCAAAATGTTGCTTCCAAAAGAAGTGAATGAAGAAGGGGAAGAAGAGGATCCGAGACAGGAATTGGTAGAACAGCTTCTTCAATATAAGATGTACAAATACATGTCATATGAACTTCGAGACCGTCAGGTAGAAGGGGAACGGTTGATGTTCAAAGAGGCAACTATTCCGAAAGAGATCGCAGAATATGCAGAACCGGTGGATCTCGATAAATTGCTGGATGGGATTACTCTTGCAAAATTAAATGCAGTCTTTCAGGATATTTTAAGAAGACAGGATGAAAAAATTGACCCGATTCGAAGTAAATTCGGTAAAATTGAAAAAGAAGAGGTATCGTTGTCTGAGAAGATGAATGATCTGGAAGAATATGCAAGAACACATCGAAGTTTCAGTTTCCGAGATTTGCTGAAGAGGCAATGTTCTAAAACACAGGTTATCGTGACATTTCTTGCGGTACTTGAGATGATGAAGACCGGAATTATTCATATTGTACAAGAACATACATTTTCAGAGATTATGATTACGTCACTGATAGAATAGTTAAAGAGAGGATACGAAGGTGGAGATTAAAAAGCTAGAAGCGGCAATAGAAGCAATTCTTTTCACGATGGGTGATTCAGTAGAATTAGAAAAGATTGCGTCTGCGATAGAACAGGATAAGGAGACGACGAGAAAGCTGATCCGCAATATGATGACAAAATATGATGATGAAGATCGTGGTATCCGTATACTGGAGTTGGAAAATTCCTTTCAGCTTTGCACAAAACAGGAAATGTATGAGTATTTGATTCTCGTTGCAAAACAACCGAAACGCTATGTGCTTACAGATGTGCTTTTGGAGACGTTGTCGATCATTGCTTACAAACAACCCGTTACGAAGATTGAGATTGAAAAAATACGTGGAGTGAAATCCGATCATGCGGTGAATAAATTAGTAGAATACAATCTGGTAAAGGAAGTTGGACGATTGGATGCGCCGGGAAGACCATTGCTGTTTGGTACGACAGAAGAATTTCTACGTAGATTCAGAGTACAATCTTTAGATGATCTTCCTTCTTTTGACACGGAAAAGCTAGAAGACTTTAAAGCGGAAGCGATGGATGAAGCGCAGTTAAAGTTGGACATTTAAGTACTAGAATAATGAACATACACATAACATGGTATTAAGAGGATTCGTAAGAAGTCTTTCAAAATAGAAGATAGAAAGTGGTGTGTATGTGGAAAGGAATATGGGTTAGCTTTCTTGTGCTCTTGTGTGGAATTACAGCGAGTGCAGAAGGGGAGCCCGAACAATTATACGCCCGGTCTGCAGTCTTGATGGATGCAGATAGTGGGCGTGTTTTATTTGAAAAAGACGGATATAAGAAATATCCGATGGCAAGTACAACAAAGATCATGACCTGCATACTGGCATTAGAAGAGGGAGATATGAACGATATTGTGACAGCTTCGGCCAATGCAGTAAAACAACCCAAAGTACATTTAGGTGCGCGAAAAGGAGAAAAGTTTCGGTTTGGTGATCTTTTGTATTCTCTGATGCTGGAATCACACAATGACAGCGCCGTTATGATTGCAGAACACCTGGAAGGAACCACTGAGAAGTTTGCGGAAAAGATGAATCAAAAAGCAATAGAGTTAGGGTGCAAGGACACCTATTTCATTACACCAAATGGACTGGATGCGGCAGATGAACAAGGAGTACATTCTACGACAGCAGCAGATCTGGCAACGATTATGAGCTATTGTATTCAGAAGTCAGAAAAAAGTGAAGTGTTTCGAGAGATTACCGGAACCAAAAACTATCAATTTTCAAATGTAGACGGAACAGAGAATTATTCCTGTGTAAATCACAATGCATTTTTAAATATGATGGAAGGTGCCCTTTCGGGGAAAACAGGGTTCACCGGAGAAGCCGGATATTGTTACGTGGGAGCATTAAAAAGAGATGATCGAACATTTGTAGTAGCTTTGCTAGGGTGTGGTTGGCCAAATAATCGGACCTATAAATGGTCGGATGCGAAGCGATTGATGCAATATGGCTTAGAGAATTATACATATCGAACGATAAACACAGAAATATCACTTCCGTATGTGAAAGTGAAAAATGGAATCCCTGGCAACGGAAAATTGTGGGATAAAGCAAAACTCAAACTTACAATAGACAAAGAGGAGAGATTAAGAGAGCCTGTACTATTAAAAGAAGGAGAGGAAATTCATGTACAGACAGACTGTGAAGTCAGTATGCAGGCGCCTGTAGAAATAGGAGATGAAGTAGGGGAGATTTCTTTTTATGTGGACGGTGAATTGTTGAATAAATACAAGATCATATCTGCAGAGAGAGTCGACAAACGGACTTTGAGGTGGTGCGTTTTACAACTGATAGAGGAATATATAGGTTTATAGATTAAAATAAATCAATATACACATTAAATTCATCACTGTGTTTCTCCTTTTATATGTGATAATATGAAAAGAACAAAAAAAATCAATTTAATTGATTTATATATATAGAAGGAGAGAGCATCATGAAGAATAGTGAAAAATATAGTATCAGTTATTTTATGCCACCGGTCGTCACTTATGATTGGGCGAAAAAAGATCATATAGGAAAACCGCCGATTTGGTGTAGCGTAGATTTGAGAGATGGAAATCAGGCGTTGATCGAGCCTATGAGTCTGAAAGAAAAACTGGAATTTTTTCAAATGCTTCTTGATGTAGGGTTTAAAGAAATTGAAGTTGGATTTCCTGCTGCATCAGAGACAGAATATCAATTTTTGCGTACATTGATTGAAAAAAATATGATTCCGGATGATGTGACGATACAAGTGCTGACACAAGCAAGAGAGCATATTATCAAGAAAACCTTTGAGGCAGTCAAAGGTGCGCCTCACGCAGTCATTCATCTGTATAATTCCACATCTGTTGCACAAAGAGAACAGGTATTTAAAAAGACAAAAGAAGAGGTCAAACAGATTGCGGTAGAAGGTGCAAAGCTTTTGAAGGAACTCGCAGCGGAAACAGATGGAAATTTCACATTTCAGTATAGTCCGGAAAGTTTTCCGGGGACAGAGGTTGATTATGCATTGGAAGTTTGCAATGCGGTTTTAGATGTATGGAAACCGACAAAAGAGAAGAAAGTGATCATTAATTTGCCGACAACAGTAGAAAATGCTATGCCTCATGTGTTTGCATCTCAAGTAGAGTATATAAGTAAAAACTTAAAGGATCGAGAGCATGTAATTCTTTGTCTTCACCCTCACAACGATAGAGGATGTGGAGTCTGTGATGCAGAACTTGGAATTTTAGCAGGTGCAGATCGTATCGAGGGGACATTGTTTGGAAATGGAGAACGTACAGGAAATGTAGATATCATTACCGTTGCTATGAATATGTTTTCTCATGGTGTAGATCCGGGACTTGAATTCTCCAACATGACAGAGATTGCAGAAAAATATGAACGATTGACAGGGATGAAAGTAAGCCAGCGTCAACCATATGCAGGAGAGCTTGTATTTACGGCATTTTCCGGTTCTCATCAAGATGCCATCGCAAAAGGAATGAGTTTTCGAGAAGAGAAGAATTGCGAACATTGGACAGTTCCGTATCTTCCGATTGATCCGAAGGATGTAGGAAGAGAATATGATTCTGATGTCATTCGTATTAATAGCCAGTCTGGAAAAGGCGGCGTAAACTACATTTTAAAGCAAAGTTTTGGAATCAATCTTCCGGAGAAGATGAGAGAAGAAGTAGGATATCTCGTAAAAGATGTGTCCGATAAAGCACACAAAGAACTGACGCCGGAATGGGTATATCGGATTTTCGAGGATCATTACGTACATACAAAAGATTTGTTTACAATTACCGAGTGTCATTATAAGCAGGAAGATGGAGGCATTCTTGCAGATGCTACAATTAATTACAGTGATAAGCATTATGTAGTGACAGGAACCGGTAATGGACGTTTGGATGCAGTCAGCAATGCGATCAAACAGTATTTCAATATTAGTTATGAACTTGCATTTTATGAGGAGCATGCTCTCACCAAGGGATCGTCTGCTAAGGCGGTAGCCTATGTAGGCGTAATCTGTAATGGAAAAAGTTACTGGGGAGTTGGAATTGATGCTGATATCATCAAAGCATCTGTAGAAGCGCTTACAGTAGCGGTTAATAAGATTGAAGAAATTATCAAAAGAAGTCAACAGTTTCAAGATGAAAGAATCATTGAGATTCTGAACTATATTCAGACGAATTATCTGTCAGTTACATTAGACGATCTTTCTGAGAAGTTTTATTTAACTAAGCCGTATTTGTCAAAATATATCAAAGAAAAGACAGGGGCGACATTTGGTGAAACGGTAAAAAAAATCCGGATGAAAAAAGCAAAAGGGTTACTGAAAAATGGAACGATGACAGTAGAAAAAGTAGCGCTTGCTGTTGGATATCAGAATGTAGAACATTTTAACAGACTTTTTAAAAAGGCATATAATATGACACCGGTACAATATAGAAACCAAAGATAACAAATACGGGGATATGGAAACTTCCATATCCCCGTATTCTATTAGATTGCTCTTGTATATTCTTTTAACCATTCTCTTTCTTCTTCGTTCAGATGAGGTCCGATTTTTTCATATACCTGTGCATGATAGTTGTTAAGCCATTCACGCTCGAACTTCGTCATCTCGTCAGGAGCGATACCGTCAAGGTCGATCGGAACGAATGTGATCGTCTCAAAGTTCATAAACTGTCCGAATTCATTCTTTTCTGCCTTATGCGTGATCATCTCATTTTCGATACGGATACCGTGTGAACCTTCGATGTAGATACCTGGTTCATCTGTAAGCACCATACCTTCTTCTAATTTATGGTGCTCATTTTTGGATTTTACAATCTGCCAACGGAATCCTGTAGGCGGTTCATGGATGTTAGATAAGTAGCCTACGCCGTGACCGGTTCCGCATTTGAAGTCGATTCCAAGATCCCATACCGGACCTCTGGCAAGAACATCAAGGTTGAAGCCGTAGCATCCGTATAGGAATTTAGCGCGGGAAAGATTCATCATAGCTCTTACAACAGCAGTAAAATGAGTTTTTAATTCATCGCTGATCGGTCCCATTACAAATGTTCTTGTAATATCTGTAGAGCCTTCGTAATAACCTCCACCTGTATCGTTTAAGAATAATCCTTCAGGAAGCACTTCCACATCTGTCTCTGGAGTCGGAGCGTAGTGCATCATAGCAGCGTGATCCTTATAAGCGCAGATTGGCTCAAAGCTGTCATGGATGTAGCCTTCCTGCTCTTTACGGAAGGATTCCAGTTTTGCAGAAGCAGAAAGTTCGGTAATCTTCATTTTACCGACATTCTTTTTCATCCAGCACATGAATTTTGTAACGGCGATGCCGTCTTTAATATGAGCTTCTCGGATGTTCTTTAGCTCGATCTCGTTTTTCATTGCTTTCATGAGGATTGTCGGATTCTGATGCTCTACTTTTGCAACGCTTTTCGGGATGTTGTTATAGAGTGCATAATTCATCTTCATTGGATCGATCATTACAGATTCACCTGCCGGAATCTCTTTGATTGCTTCATAAATATCATTATAAGGCTTGATAGTAATATTATTTTCTGCAAGCAAAGCTTTGGCAGCTTCATTTAATTTCTTTTCATCGATGAACAAATCCATACCATCCATTGTTACAAGCGCGTAAGAGAAGATGAGAGGATAAAACTCGATGTCATTTCCACGAAGGTTTGTAAGCCATGCCACATCATCCAAAGATGCAATCACATGTACCGTAGCTCCGTTATCTTTCATGACTTCACGTACGCGGGAAAGCTTGCTGGCAACACTTTCACCGGCATATTTTTCTTCCAAAACAAATACAGGTTCACCGGAAATTGCCGGACGATCTTCGCCCCATACATCTCCGACGAGGTCCAAGGAATATTCAAATTGAATATTTTTTGCTGCAAGAGCTTTTTCAAGATCCTGACCTTCCTCCATGGATACAACACGACCGTCGAATGCGATCTTGCCATTTTCAGGAAGAGTAGCGGCGAGATATTCTTCCATTGTTGGAACGCCGTCTTCAAACATGTGGAATAAGCGGATTCCGCTTCCGGCAATCTGTCTTTCTGCCTGTGTCCAATATCTTCCGTCAGTCCAAAGACCGGCATCTTCTTTGGCGATTACGACTGTTCCGTAAGAACCGTCAAATCCGGAGATGAACTCCCTGCATTTGAAGTACTCACCGGCGTTTTCGCTCTGATGAAAATCAGCAGTAGGAACGATGTAAGCGTCAATCCCACGTTCGGCCATTAAAGAACGAAGTTTTGCAATTCTTTCTGTTACGTTCATATGAAATAACCTCCTTATATATGAAATTTCTTGAGATTATTTTATCACAACAAAAAAGGAGATACAAGAATTTGAAAATAAAAAACAGCCTGCAAAAGCAGACTGTTTTTATGGAGCTTTAGTATTTTTTTAATTATTCTTCTGTTAACTTATTTAATGGTTTGATTAAGAAGAACATGATGATAGCACAGATAAATGAGATAACTGCGAATGCAACCATGATGTTGAAGTCACCAAGTTTTTCAACGATTTTCATAATCTGACCATTGATAAGTGAGGCAACGAAAGAAGCCATTGTCCAAATACCCATCAATAATGCTAAGTATTTTTTAGGAGCGAATTTACTTACGAATGAGTTACCAAGTGGGGAGAAGCAAATCTCACCGATTGTGATAAGTACACCGAATAAGCAAATCCATAAGAAGTGAGCTTTTCCAGTACCTCTTACAAGATCCATAACTACTAAGCATAAGTAAGATAATCCAAGGAATACGAATGATAATGTGACTTTCTGGAACATAGATAAGTCACCCTGTGGTCTCTTAGCGAGAGCTGCCCATAATTTAGCTGCTAATAAACTCATGAAGATACAAAGAAGACCATTCCATGTTGTTGTTAAGTGAACTGGTGAAAGTTCAAATGAACCAACATTACGCATTACTTTGTCTTGGATATAGAATGTAAGGAAAATATCCTGCTGGTAGTATGCTAGCCAGAAAATAACAGAGAAAATAGATACTGCGATGATAGCAAGTACGTTTTTCTTCTCTTTAGATGTAAGAGGAGCTGTTGATTTTTCTTTCTTTTCGTGTTTTTCTTCGCCGATAACATTTCCCTGTGTATCTGTAAGATATTTGAATGGTAATTTACCTTGTCCCTGTAATAATCCGTAGCAAGCTGTGAAGATAGCTCCACCGATGAAGATTAAGATACCACATACTAAGAATACCTGTCTGAATCCTAAAACATCCCCTTGTTTGAACTGATTCATGTATAATACACCACAGATCATAGAACCAAAGAATGCACCGATGTTAACGAATGAATACTGGATGGAGAATGCAGAGTCAAGTACTTCGTCGTCATCAAAAAGACGTCCGATGATAGCTGCAAGGTTACCCTTGAAGAAAGCTGTACCAATAGCTACAACAACGATCATAGCGTATACCATAGGTACTGAAAAAGATTTCCATCCAATCAAATAACCGATACCCATAATAATACATCCAGCTGTTACACCATATCTAGCTCCAACAAAGCGGTCACAAATCCATCCACCTACTAATGGTGAAACGTAAGTTAAAGATGTTAATAATGCTGCGATAGGAGCTGCATCTGCTTTACTAAGACCAATACCACCTTCTGCAACTGCAGTAGCAAGGAAGATTGCTAAGAGCGGTTTTGAACCATAGAACGCAAAACGCTCAAACGTGTAAGTAAGGCAGCAAATCCAATATCCGATAGGATATGTGTGTTTTTTAGTTGCTTCCATAATTGAAGACCTCCAATAAACTTTATTTTTCTCATTGTCAGATTCGTATCATAAAAATAGAATCTATTATCCCCTGTACAGCGTATTGTATGAATACGGAACATCAAAATATGCAAGGCTCCAACTTGCAAAATGCATATTCAGTTTTCAATGTACGCTAAACACGAGGTAATATTAACACAAAACGAGGAAAAGCGCAAATCCTTTTTTATTTCTTTTTTTATATATTTTTAAGAAAAGGTTAAGAATTCTGTGAAATAAGAGAAAATGTCAACTATGTGAAATTAATATCATATATTTCACTGAAAAGATTGCTATTCTGAAAAACATGAGATATAATTATACTCGGCAGGAATTGGTTTACAATTTTATTTCAATTCTATAGAAAATGGAGGGCTAGAATTATGAGCAACACAACAGAAAACCCGGCAGCAACAAGAATTGCCGCTTTGCTTGATCCGGGCAGCTTTGTTGAAATCGGTGGCGCTGTAACAGCGAGAGCAACAGATTTTAACATGCAGACAAAAGAGACTCCGGCAGATGGTGTTATTACAGGATACGGTGTAATCGATGGAAACCTTGTATATGTATATAGCCAGGATGCAACCGTGCTAAATGGAGCAATCGGTGAAATGCATGCCAAGAAAATTGCGGCAATTTATGATATGGCAATGAAGATGGGAGCGCCAGTTATTGGATTGATCGACTGTGCAGGACTTCGACTTCAAGAAGCAACAGACGCGCTTCACGGATTTGGAAGTCTCTATATGAAGCAGACAATGGCATCAGGAGTGATTCCACAGATTACAGCAATTTTTGGTACATGTGGAGGAGGGCTTTCTTTAGTTCCGGCTCTTACAGACTTTACATTTATGGAAAATAAAAAAGGAAAATTATTTGTGAATTCTCCAAACGCACTCGAGGGAAATCGTGTGGAGGTATGTGATACTTCTTCCGCAGCATTTCAGAGTGAGGAAGCGGGACTTGTAGATGGAACAGGTTCAGAAGAGGAGATTCTTGAGGATATTCGTACACTTATCACATTGCTTCCAGCTAACAATGAAGACAATGATTCTTACGATGAGTGTACAGACGACTTAAATCGTACAGTGGCAGAGATTGCAGGAGCAGCAGAAGATACAGCGATTGCGCTTGCAATGATTTCTGACGAGCATGTATTTTTTGAAACAAAGAAGGATTATGCAAAAGAAATGGTCACAGGATTTATCCGTCTGAATGGTATGACAGTCGGTGCAGTAGCAAACCGCTCAAAAGTATACGATGAAGAAGGAAACCTTGCGGAAGAGTTAGAAGATAAATTGACAGTCAAGGGATGTAAAAAAGCCAGAGACTTTGTAGATTTCTGTGATGCATTTAGTATTCCGGTGTTAACACTTACAAATGTGACAGGATTCCATGCAACAAAGTGTTCGGAAAGAAATATTGCAAGAGAAGCAGCGAAACTTACTTACGCTTTTGCAAATGCAACAGTTCCGAAGGTAAATGTAATCATCGGAAAAGCATATGGAAGCGCTTACATTGTAATGAACAGCAAATCCATCGGTGCAGATATGGTATATGCGTGGCCACAGGCTGAAATCGGTATGATGGATGCGAAACTTGCAGCAAAGATCATGTATGCAGATTCAGATGCAGCTACTATCCAGGAAGAGGCAGAAAAATATAAAGAGCTGCAGTCCAGTCCGTTGTCAGCAGCAAGAAGAGGATATGTGGATACAATTATTGAACCGGCCGATACAAGAAAATATGTGATTGGTGCGTTTGAAATGTTGTTTACAAAGAGGGAAGAACGCCCGTCAAAGAAACACGGAACGGTTTAGTGAGGTGAAGCAAGTTGAAGAAAAAGATAAATGTATTACTCTGTATTTTGACGGTTGCATTTTGTTTTGCCGGATGCGGAAATCAGAAAGAGACAGTAGAATATGAGCAAGAAGTATTGGAACAGTATGCAGAAGGAATCCTTACAAGCTTCGCAGTAATGGATGATGCTGCATTTGCACAATTTACAGAAGGTTCCGATCTTCAGGTGAATTTGACAATGATACAGACAGGACTTCCGGTAGAAAAGGAAGCTCTTGTTTCCATGATTAATTCATGGAAGGCGTCTATTGACGAGTGCGGAGCTTATAAGAGTCATGGTGAATATACTGCGGAAGCGGATAAAAGTGGAGTTACTCTTACTACAGAAGCAGAATATGAAGAAAGAAATGCAACGATTGCATTTCAGTTTGATGAAAATCTAAATATGGAAGCTATGGATGTTTCTGCAAAATATGAATTGAGTGAGATTCTGCAAAAGGCAGGACTTAACACAGTTCTTGGTATGGGAACGGTATTTGCTGTATTGATTTTTCTTGCATTTATTATTTCTCTTATGAAATATATTCCTGCGCTTTTAGGACAGAACAAAAAACAGGAAGATGCTGTGAAAGAGACAACAAAAGCTGCTCCGGCAACAGAAAATGTTGTTGTGGATGAGACAGATGATTTAGAATTAGTTGCAGTCATTACGGCGGCGATTGCAGCTTCGGAAGGAACATCAACAGATGGTTTTGTTGTGCGCTCGATCAAGCGTAGAACATCAAATAAATGGATTTAGATTATTAGGAGGAAATAAAAATGAAAAGCTATACAATTACAGTAAATGGAAACGTATATGATGTGACAGTAGAAGAAAATGTAGGAGGAGCAGTAGCAGCACCTAAGGCAGCTCCGGTAGCAGCGCCTAAAGCAGCTCCGGTTCAGAAAAAAGCTTCCGCAGCATCAGGAAGTATCGAAGTAAAAGCTGGTGCAGCAGGTAAAGTATTCAAATTAGAAGCAAGCGTTGGACAGAAAGTGGCAAAAGGAGATCCTGTGATCATTATCGAAGCAATGAAGATGGAGATTCCAGTTGTTGCGCCGGAAGACGGAACAGTTGCCAGCATTGATGTAGCAGTAGGCGATTCTGTGGAAGCAGGAGCAGTAATGGCTACATTAAACTAGAACGTTTGGAGGTTTTAAAATGGAATACATTACAAGTACATTAGGGAACCTCATGGATCAGACCGCGTTTTTTAACTTGACATGGGGGAACTATGTAATGATCGCGGTTGCGTGTGCGTTCCTGTATCTGGCTATACGGAAAGGATTTGAACCGTTACTTCTTGTTCCGATCGCTTTCGGTATGCTTTTGGTAAATATCTATCCGGATATTATGCTGGCAATTGAAGATTCAGAAAATGGAGTAGGAGGACTTCTTCATTATTTCTATTTATTAGATGAATGGGCAATTCTTCCATCATTAATCTTCATGGGTGTTGGTGCGATGACGGACTTTGGACCTTTGATTGCCAATCCGAAGAGTTTTCTTCTTGGAGCGGCAGCACAGTTTGGTATTTTTGCGGCATATCTTGGAGCTATGGCTCTTGGATTTTCAGATAAAGCAGCTGCTGCAATTTCTATTATCGGTGGAGCAGATGGACCAACTTCTATCTTCCTCGCAGGTAAATTACAACAGACGGCGATTATGGGACCAATTGCAGTAGCGGCATATTCTTATATGTCACTCGTTCCGATTATTCAGCCGCCGATTATGAAACTTCTTACAACAGAGGAAGAACGTAAGATTAAGATGGAACAGTTAAGACCTGTTTCGCAGTTAGAGAAGATTCTCTTCCCGATCATTATTACAATTGTAGTTTCTTTGATCTTGCCTACAACAGCTCCGCTCGTTGGTATGTTGATGTTAGGTAACTTATTCAAAGAGTGTGGCGTAGTAAGACAGCTGACAGAGACAGCGTCCAATGCGCTCATGTATATCGTTGTTATTTTACTTGGTACTTCTGTTGGAGCCACAACAAGCGCCGAAGCATTCTTGAATATGGATACGATTAAAATTGTTGTATTAGGTTTGATCGCGTTTGCGTTTGGCACAGCGGCAGGTGTTCTGTTCGGTAAATTGATGTGTAAAGTAACAGGAGGTAAAGTAAATCCTCTGATTGGTTCGGCGGGTGTATCCGCGGTGCCTATGGCTGCCAGAGTTTCTCAGAAGGTAGGAGCAGAAGCAGACCCAACGAACTTCTTATTGATGCATGCAATGGGACCAAATGTTGCGGGTGTTATCGGTACAGCAGTTGCAGCCGGTACATTTATGGCGATTTTTGGCGTGAAATAAAGATGGAGGAGAATGAAAAATGGAGAAAAAACCAATTAAAATTACGGAAACCGTGTTACGTGATGCCCATCAGTCATTGATCGCTACACGTATGACAACAGAACAGATGCTTCCGATCGTAGAGAAGATGGACAAAGTAGGATACCACTCTGTAGAATGTTGGGGAGGAGCTACATTCGACGCATCTCTTCGTTTCTTAAAAGAAGATCCATGGGAAAGACTTCGTAAATTCCGTGATGGATTTAAAAATACAAAATTACAGATGTTGTTCCGTGGACAGAATATCCTTGGATATCGTCCATATGCAGATGATGTAGTAGAGTACTTTGTACAGAAATCAGTTGCAAACGGAATCGATATCATTCGTATTTTTGACTGTTTGAACGATATTCGTAATCTTCAGACAGCAGTAAAGGCTGCTGTAAAAGAAAAAGCAGATGCACAGGTCGCATTATCCTATACATTAGGAGATGCTTATACATTGGATTATTGGATGGATATTGCAAAGAAGATTGAAGATATGGGCGCTACATCGATCTGTATCAAGGATATGGCAGGACTTTTAGTGCCATATAAAGCAACAGAGCTTGTAGAGGCAATGAAGGGAGCGACAAAACTTCCAATCCAGCTTCATACGCATTACACATCCGGCGTGGCTTCCATGACATACTTAAAAGCGGTAGAGGCAGGCGTAGATGTAATCGATACTGCAATGTCTCCATTTGCTATGGGAACATCACAGCCGGCTACAGAAGTTATGGTTGAGACATTCAAAGGAACACCATATGATACAGGTTTGGATCAGAAACTTCTTGCAGAGATTGCGGATTACTTTAGACCAATCCGTGACGAGGCATTGGAATCAGGTCTTTTGAATCCAAAGAACCTTGGTGTAAATATCAAAACATTATTATATCAGGTTCCGGGAGGAATGTTATCGAACTTAACTTCTCAGTTAAAAGAACAAGGAGCAGAAGACAAATTCTACGATGTATTAGAAGAGGTTCCAAGAGTGCGTAAAGACCTTGGTGAACCACCTCTTGTTACTCCGTCTTCTCAGATCGTGGGAACACAGGCTGTATTCAACGTCCTTATGGGAGAACGTTATAAGATGGCAACAAAAGAGACAAAAGATGTATTGAGTGGAAAATACGGTGCGACTGTAAAACCATTCAATGAAGATGTGAAGAAAAAAGTTCTTGGAGACAATCCAGAGATTATCACATGCCGTCCGGCTGACTTGATTCCGGATGAGTTGGATACTTTAAGAGGTGAAATGGCTCAGTGGTCACAGCAGGAAGAAGACGTACTTTCTTATGCGTTATTCCCTCAAGTTGCTACAGATTTCTTTAAATACAGAGAAGCACAGCAGACAAAAGTGGATCAGAAAGTTGCTGACACAGAGAACGGGAGCTATCCGGTATAGTATAATAAAAAAGTAAATAAAGAGAGTGGTTGTTTGACGGATAGTCTGAAGAACGATCACTCTTTTTTTCTGTCATATTTTGGAAGTAAGTATTCTTTTGAAAGAGGACTTTCTTTTAAGGGAGAAGTTGTGTATAATAAAACATTAGGAAGCAGGATATGACGGAGGGAACCATGAATAGCAACAGGACAAATAAATTATTAAGTCAGATCAAGGAGCGGTATGCCAAAATGAGTAAAGGGCAAAAGCTTCTTGCAGATTATATTATGGACAACTATGATAAAGCAGTATTTCTTACAGCATCTAGATTGGGAAAGACAGTGGGTGTGAGCGAATCAACTGTCGTTCGATTTGCAACACAGCTAGGATACGAAGGGTATCCGGAATTCCAGGAAGCTTTGGAAGAACTTGTGAGAAATAAATTGAACTCCATCCAACGTATGGAAGTGGCATATGGAAGAATCAGCCAGTCAGAAATATTGGAAACAGTGCTGCAATCCGATGCGGATAAGATTAAAATGACACTTGCTGATATTGACAAGGATAGTTTTGATCAGGCTGTGGAGATGATGCTCCATGCAAAAAGGATTTATATTGTAGGAATTAGAAGTTGTGCACCATTAGCCAGTTTTTTGAGTTACTATTTGAATCTGATTTTTGAAAATGTAACCCTTGTGAACACCAATAGTTCCAGCGAGATGTTTGAACAAATGATACGTGTAGGGGAAGGCGATGTGGCGATCGGAATCAGTTTTCCAAGATATTCCGTTCGTACGCTTAAGGCTTTGGAATTTGCAAACAAGAGAAAGGCGCAGGTCATTACGCTGACAGACAGTAGTCACGCCCCGATTACAGCCTATTCTTCTTGTAATCTGATTGCAAGAAGCGACATGGCATCGATCGTAGATTCTCTTGTAGCTCCGTTAAGTGTAATCAACGCGCTTGTGGTTGCTCTGTGTATGAAAAAACGAGACGACATTACGAATATGCTGGGAACATTAGAAGCAATTTGGGACGAATATCAGGTATATAATAAAGATGAACAGAATCTGATGCCAAATAGAAAAGAGGAAAAATAGATGAGCAAAGTACTTGTGATCGGTGGAGGAGCTGCCGGAATGTTTGCGGCAATTTTTGCGGCAAGAAATGGAAATGAAGTGCATGTATTGGAGAAGAACGAGAAACTTGGGAAGAAACTGTTCATTACAGGAAAAGGACGATGTAATATCACAAATGCAAGTGATATGGATACATTGTTTGAATCTGTTGTAACGAATTCGAAGTTTTTGTATAGCAGTTTTTATGGATATACGAACCAAGATGTAATGAATTTTTTTAAAGAGCTTGGATTAAAAATCAAAGTAGAACGTGGAGAACGCGTGTTCCCGGAATCCGATCATTCTTCTGATGTGATTGCGGCTCTCTCAAAAGAAATGCGAAGATTGGGTGTGGAAATATCGCTCCATACAGAAGTGAAAGAGATTTTAACAAATGCGGATGGTGTGACCGGAGTACTGCTTTCCGATGGAACAACACTGGATGGAGATGCATGTATTGTAGCTACTGGCGGATATTCATATCGGACGACGGGATCTACCGGAGATGGTTATCGTTTTGCAAAAGAAGCAGGACATCGAGTAACAGATATTTTGCCGGCTCTTGTACCGCTTACTGTGCAGGAATCATATGTGAAAGATCTGCAAGGCTTATCGCTTCGTAACGTGGAAGCAACGATTCTGGATGGTAAAAAGGAAGTATATCGGGATTTTGGTGAAATGCTGTTCACGCACTATGGAGTAAGCGGTCCATTGATGTTAAGTGCAAGTTCTTATTTGACAAAAAAACTGCGCAATAAAACGATGCGACTTGTCATTGATTTGAAACCTGCGTTGACAAATGAACAGTTAGACGCCAGGGTGTTGCGAGATTTTGAAGAGAACAAAAATAAGCAGTTCAAGAATGCAATCGGAAAATTGTTCCCGGCAAAGTTGATTCCTGTGATGTTATCTCTGAGCAGGATCGATCCGGAGAAAAAGGTAAACGAGATTTCAAAAGAAGAGAGACAAGGCTTTGTACATTTAATAAAGCACTTTGAGATGACGATTACCGGTACGAGAGATTTCAATGAGGCGATCATTACACAAGGCGGCGTTCATACAAAGGAAATCAATCCTTCTACCATGGAATCTAAACTCGTGCCAAGACTGTATTTTGTGGGAGAAGTGTTGGATTTGGATGCGTTGACCGGTGGATTTAACTTACAGATTGCATGGTCAACCGGATATGCGGCAGGAAGTTCGATTTGGTAAACAGATCATATGAAAAGGATAGAATGGATCAGGAGGAAATAATATGGGATATAATATTGCGATAGATGGGCCTGCAGGAGCAGGGAAAAGTACCATTGCAAAATTGGTGGCAAAAGAATTAGGGTATATCTATGTAGATACCGGTGCGATGTATCGTGGAATGGCAATTTACTTTTTGGAACAGAAGATTGCTCCGGAAGATACGAAGAGAATTGCTGAAGCCAGCAAAGATGCCTCTGTATCAATTGGTTATGAAAACGGTGTGCAGCAAATCTACTTGAACGGGAAAAATGTGACGGGTATGCTTCGTGAAGAAGCGGTAGGAAATATGGCATCAAGAAGTTCTGCTGTTCCTGCAGTTCGTGAACAACTTCTGTCTTTGCAGAGAGAACTGGCAGAAAAAGAAGATGTTGTGATGGATGGAAGAGATATTGGAACGAACATCCTTCCAAATGCGGAAACGAAGATATATTTGACAGCCAGTGTTGAGACAAGAGCAAAGAGAAGATATTTGGAATTGCAGGAAAAAGGAACCGATTGCAATTTGGAAGAGATTGCAAAAGACATCGAAGAGAGAGACTATCGTGATATGCATCGTGAGATCGCGCCGCTTCGACAAGCAGAGGATGCGGTTCTTGTGGATTCCTCCGATATGACAATTGATGAAGTTGTTGAAGCGATTTTAGCAAACTGTAAATCCGTATAAAGGAGATTTGACATGGATGTAAAATTAGCGAAAACTGCCGGATTTTGTTTCGGAGTAAAACGTGCAGTCGACACAGTATATGAACAGGTTGAAGCGCAAACTGATAAAACGATCTATACATATGGACCGATCATACATAATGAAGAAGTGATCAAAGATATGCAAAAGAGAGGAGTACATGTTCTTCGAACGGAGGAAGAACTGGATGCGGTGACCGAAGGAGTTGTCATTATTCGTTCTCACGGAGTACCAAAGAGGATTTATGATAAACTGGAACGTAAGGGCCTTTTTTGCGTAGATGCTACCTGTCCGTTTGTAAAAAAAATACACAACATCGTGAAAAAAGAAAGTGAACTGGGAAAGCAGATTGTTATCATAGGGAATGGAGAACATCCGGAAGTTGCAGGAATTCGAGGTTGGGCTGTTACACCTGTAACGATCCTGCAAAATGCCGCTGAAGCGATGGAGTTTGAAGCAGAATCAGATGCAAAAATATGTGTGGTGTCTCAAACGACATTTAATTACAAGAAATTTGAAGAAATAGTTGAAATTCTTTCAAAAAAGCGATATGATATAAGTGTTTTAAATACGATTTGCAATGCTACAAGTGAGCGACAGACTGAAGCCGCAAGTATTGCAAAGAGTGTTGACGCTATGATCGTCATTGGAGACAAGCATAGTTCCAATACTCAGAAATTATTTGAAATATGCGCAAGCGCATGTGAGAATACGTACTATATTCAGACACTTGACGATTTGGATTCGAATCAATTGTTGTCAGCAAAAACGGTAGGTATTACAGCAGGGGCGTCAACGCCGAATAATATAATTGAGGAGGTTCAAAATTATGTCAGAATTAACTTTTGAACAAATGTTAGAAGAGTCTTTAAAGACAATACATAACGGAGAGGTTGTAGAAGGTACGGTTATTGATGTGAAACCGGATGAGATTATCCTTAATATCGGTTACAAAGCTGACGGTATTATTTCCAGAAGTGAATACACAAACGAACCAAATGCTGATCTTACAACAATGGTATCAGTTGGCGATACTATGACAGTAAAAGTATTGAAAGTAAATGACGGAGAAGGTCAGGTGTTGTTAACATATAAGAGATTAGCAGCAGAAAAAGGCAATGAAAGATTAAAAGAAGCTTTTGAGAACAAAGAAGTATTAAAAGCTACAGTAACACAGATTTTAGGTGGAGGATTAAGTGTTGTTGTTGACGAAGCAAGAGTATTTATTCCTGCAAGCCTTGTATCTGATACATATGAGAAAGATCTTTCTAAATATCAGGGACAGGAGATTGAATTTGTAATCAGCGAATTCAACCCAAGAAGAAACCGCGTAATCGGTGACAGAAGACAACTTCTTGTTGCTGAGAAAGCAGCTTTACAGAAAGAATTATTTGAAAAATTAAAAGTGGGAGATGTTGTAGAAGGAACTGTTAAAAATGTGACAGATTTCGGTGCATTTATCGACCTTGGCGGAGTAGACGGTTTGTTACATATCTCTGAAATGTCATGGGGAAGAGTAGAGAACCCTAAGAAAGTATTCCGTGTTGGAGAAACAGTAAAAGTTCTTGTAAAAGATATCAATGATACAAAAGTTGCATTAAGCTTAAAATTCCCTGAGACAAATCCTTGGGCTAACGCAGAAGAAAAATATGCAGTTGGAACAGAAGTAACAGGAAAAGTTGCCAGAATGACAGACTTTGGTGCATTTGTTGAACTTGCAGCCGGTGTAGATGCATTACTTCATGTATCACAGATTTCCAGAACTCATGTTGAGAAACCTTCTGATGCGTTAAAAGTTGGACAGGAAATCACAGCAAAAGTTGTTGATCTTAATGTAGAAGAGAAGAAAATCAGCTTAAGCATGAAAGCTCTTGAGGCAGAAACTCCAGCAGAAGTTGAAGAATCTGTAGAAGAATAAGAAGTATATTTAAAATAGAGGCGATGAGCCTCTATTTTTTGTGTAAAAAATGCCATAAATGTGTTAAAAAAACATCAAGCTGTACGCTAAAATGTACAAAAAATAATGCGTGTTTTGTAGAAAAGTAGAACGAATTCTAGTATGATATATAAGGTAGGAAATATATAAAATATATAGAAAATTATCATAAAGAAAGGAAGAGAAGAAGAGAAATGGGACTTCTAACATTTAAAGGTGGTATTCATCCAAACGACGGGAAAAAACTTTCAAAGGATAGCCCAATCAAACCTCTTTTGCCGGGAGAAGAACTTGTATTTCCTCTTTCCCAGCATATAGGAGCTCCAGCGAGTCCGATCGTAGAACCGAACGAGTATGTTTTGAGGGGGCAAAAAATTGCAGAAGCAGGAGGGTTCGTATCTGCGCCAATTTATTCTTCTGTGTCGGGTACAGTAAAAAGTATTGAAATGCGATTCAACCCAACAGGATCAAAAGTGCGTTCTATTATTATTGAAAATGATGGATTGTATAAAGAAGCAGAATACGAAGAAGTAAAACCTTTGGAAGAGATGACAAAGGAGGAGATTAAAAAGCGTATCAGCGATGCCGGAATCGTAGGTATGGGTGGAGCCGGATTCCCAACGCATGTGAAATTATCTCCAAAGGAACCGGAGAAGATTGACTATATTATCGCAAACTGTGCGGAATGTGAACCATATATTACTGCGGATTATAGAAGAATGTTGGAACATACAGAGGAATTGGTCGGCGGTATGCGTGTAGTGCTTTCTCTGTTTGACCAGGCAAAAGGTATTTTTGCAGTAGAGGACAATAAGCCGGATTGTATTGAAAAATTGAGAAAACTTACAGAAAATGAACCTCGTATGGAAGTAAAAGCTTTAAAAACAAAGTATCCACAAGGTGCGGAACGTCAGTTGATTTACGCAACAACAAAGAGAGCAATCAATTCTACGATGCTTCCTGCAGATGCAGGCTGTATTGTTGACAATGTGGAGACTATGATTGCAATTCACACGGCAGTTGTAGAAGGAAAGCCTGTCATTGAAAGAGTCGTTACGGTAAGTGGAGATGCAGTAGCAAATCCGGGTAACTTCAAAGTTCCATTTGGAACGAATCATCAGGTATTGATTGAAGCAGCCGGAGGATTCAAAACCGAACCGGAAAAAGTGATTTCCGGAGGTCCGATGATGGGATTTGCCATGTTTACGTTAGATGCACCGATTACAAAGACATCGTCATCTATTCTTGGATTTACAAAAGATGAAGTAGCTGCTTGTGCGCCATCTGCATGTATCAATTGCGGAAGATGCGTAGATGCCTGTCCAAGTCGTCTGATTCCTTCGAGACTTGCAGATCTTGCAGAACATCATGATGAAGAAGGATTCAAGAAGATGGAAGGTTTAGAATGTGTAGAATGTGGATCGTGCAGTTATGTATGTCCAGCAAAACGTCAGTTAAAGCAATCCATCGGAGTAATGAGAAAGATTGCATTATCACATAGAAAGAAATAAAGGATGAGGTGACAAAAGTGAACGAGAACTACAATGTATCGTCTTCCCCACATATACGTTCCAAAGCAACAACAAGTAATATTATGTTATATGTTTTGATTGCGTTACTTCCTGCTACAGGATTTGGAATCTATAATTTTGGGATGCAGGCGCTGATGGTTGTTGTTGTAACAACAGCTTCTGCGGTGCTGACAGAATGGATTTATGAGAAACTTATGGGCAAAAGAGTTACAATTGGTGATTACAGCGCTGCTGTGACAGGACTTTTGCTTGCATTAAACTTGCCACCTACCGCACCATGGTGGATGTGTGTGTTAGGAAGTGTGTTTGCGATTTTGATCGTAAAACAGTTGTTTGGTGGACTTGGACAGAATTTTATGAACCCTGCTCTTGGTGCAAGATGTTTTCTTTTGATTTCTTTTACAGGAAGAATGACAACATTTGTATATCAGGATGCTGTGGTAAGTCCAACACCTCTCGCAGCGTTGAAGGCAGGCGAGAGCGTGAATGCTTGGGATATGTTAATTGGTAATATTGCCGGAACAATAGGAGAAACATCTATGATCGCGATTGTGGTCGGAGCCATATTTCTGATATTGATGGGAGTGATTGATCTTCGTATTCCGGGTACATATCTTGTAACATTTGTGATTTTTATCACAATTTTTGGAGGGCATGGATTCGATATAGATTATATCATTGCTCACCTTGGCGGTGGTGGTCTTATGCTTGGAGCTTGGTTCATGGCAACAGATTATGTAACATCTCCGATTACAAAGACAGGGCAGATAGTATACGGAATGTGTCTTGGAATTTTGACTGGATTATTTAGATTGTTTGGAGGATCTGCAGAAGGAGTGTCTTATGCAATCATCTTCAGTAATCTTCTTGTACCGTTGATTGAAAAAATGACTCTTCCAAAACCATTTGGCAAAGGAGGCGAGCGATAATGAATAAAATTGTAAAAAACGCTGCAATTCTTACAGCCATAACATTGGTGTCAGGAATGCTTCTTGGTCTTGTCTATGAAGTGACAAAAGAACCGATTCGCCTATCTCAAGAAAGTGCAAAACAGGAAGCCTACAAAAAAGTATTGCCGGAAGCAGCAGAGTTTCAAGATGAAGAATCTTTTGACGAAGCGAAAGCAGAAGAAGCATTGCAATCAGCAGGAGTTTCCGGATGTTATGTAAAAGGCTCAGCGACTGCTCTTGATAATAACGGAGAGCAAGTGGGATATGTTGTAACTACCGCATCAAAAGAAGGATATGGCGGTGAAATTGAACTCTCAGTTGGAATTTTGAGTGATGGTACAGTATCTGGTATCGAAATTCTATCGATTAGTGAAACAGCCGGACTTGGTATGAATGCAACAGAACCAACATTTAAAAAACAGTTTAGCAACGTACAGACAGAAAAATTTGTTGTGAAAAAAGATGACCCTTCTGGAAATGTAGATGCTTTAAGTGGAGCAACAATTACTTCCAGAGCGGTTACAAGTGCGGTAAATGCCGGGCTTGCATATTATCAAAATGTGTTAGGAGGTAGTGTGAATGAATAAATGTACAGAAAGACTTTTTAATGGTCTTGTAAAAGAGAACCCTACCTTTGTCCTTATGCTTGGTATGTGTCCGACTTTGGCGGTTACAACGTCTGCAATGAATGGTGTAGGAATGGGACTTACAACTACAGTCGTACTTGTTATGTCAAATATGTTAATTTCCATGTTGAGAAAGATAATTCCGGATTCTGTCAGAATGCCGGCCTTTATCGTAGTTGTTGCATCATTTGTAACGATTGTACAATTTTTATTAGAAGGATTCCTTCCAAGTTTGTATGATTCTTTGGGACTTTATATTCCGCTTATCGTTGTAAACTGTATCATTCTTGGAAGAGCAGAAAGTTATGCGTCCAAGAATCCGGTTTTACCATCTATCTTTGACGGAATTGGTATGGGACTTGGATTTACAGTAGGACTTACATCTATTGGTATTGTTCGTGAAGTGATCGGAGCAGGCGAGATCTTTGGAATGCGTGTAATGCCGGCTTCTTATGAACCGGTTACAATCTTTATTCTTGCACCGGGTGCATTTCTTGTACTTGCATTCCTTGTTGCGATTCAGAATAAAGTAAAAGCCAATATGGCGAAAAAAGGAAATGAAGCAAAACCAGCTCCTGCAGGATGCGGAGAAGGTTGTGCAAGTTGTGGAAATACAGCATGTAGCGGAAAAGTATTTCCAACAGGAAATGAAGAGAAATAGGAGGGACGAAGATGAAGGAATTATTCATTATTGCAGTTGGTTCTGCACTTGTAAATAACGTTGTACTTAGTCAGTTCTTAGGAATCTGTCCGTTCCTCGGTGTTTCTAAAAAAGTAGAGACAGCAGCCGGTATGGGTGGAGCAGTTGTTTTCGTAATTACGATATCTTCCTTTGTTACTGGACTGATCTATAAGTTTATATTAGCTCCGTTACATTTTGAATATTTACAGACGATTGTATTTATTCTTGTTATTGCAGCGCTTGTTCAGTTTGTCGAGATGTTCTTGAAGAAAGCGATGCCGCCATTATATAATGCGCTTGGTGTATATCTTCCATTGATTACAACAAACTGTGCAGTACTTGGTGTGGCGCTTACAAACGTGCAAAAAGAATACAATCTTTTACAGAGTGTGATCAATGGAGCAGGAACGGCGCTTGGATTTACGATTGCCATTGTAATTATGGCAGGAATTCGTGAGAAGACAGAATATAATGATGTACCGGCATGCTTCAAAGGTACTCCGATCGTATTGATTTCTGCAGCATTGATGGCGATCGCATTCTTTGGATTCTCAGGATTGATTTAGGAGGCAGAGGAATATGAGTGTAACAGGGATTATAATAGCAGCCTGCATTGTAGGTGGTACAGGATTATTTATCGGAGCCTTTCTTGGAATTGCGGGCAAAAAATTTGCGGTAGAAGTAGATGAAAGGGAAGAAGCGATTGCTGGCGTTCTTCCGGGAAATAATTGCGGTGGTTGCGGCTATGCAGGTTGTTCCGGTCTTGCTGCGGCTATTGTAAAAGGCGAAGCAGAAGTTAGCGGTTGTCCGGTTGGCGGAGCTCCGGTAGCAGAGAAAATCGCAGAGATCATGGGACAGGAAGCAGGAGACTCTGTCCGTATGACTGCGTTTGTAAAATGTGCAGGAACTTGTGAAAAGACAAGTCAAAATTATAAGTATACAGGAATTGAAGACTGTACAATGGTTAATATGGTTCAAAACGGAGGACCGAAATCATGTAATTACGGTTGTCTAGGATACGGTACTTGTGTCAAGGCTTGTCCGTTCGATGCAATTCATATTGTAGACGGAGTGGCAGTGGTAGATAAAGAGGCGTGTAAAGCGTGTGGAAAATGTGTAGCTGCTTGTCCGAAGAAATTAATTGAGCTTGTACCATATGAGCAAAAAACATTGGTACAATGTAATTCAAAAGATAAAGGAAAAGAAGTGACATTTGCTTGTAAAGCAGGTTGTATTGGATGTAGAATGTGCGAAAGAGTTTGCGGAAACGACGCAATTATTTTCGAGGATAATCTTGCGCGGATCGATCTTTCCAAATGTACAGATTGCGGTGCATGTGCTTTAAAATGTCCGAAAAAGATTATTACTACATGTTAAAGAAAGCATTTCAATTGTTGTGGCTGGATATCAAAAGATTACGTTATGGGATCGTAGCTGCAATATGTTATTGGATCGTTATTCGCTTTGTTTTTCATAATGGTTGTCCATTTGTAGTTTTAACAGGGTTTCCTTGCCCGGCATGTGGTCTTACAAGAGCGGCCCTTCACCTTATGAAGGGAGAATGGACAGCTGCGTTAAAGATGAATGCAGCAATTTATCCAATTGTTATATTGAGTGTAATTGCTGTGATTCGTAGATACTTTATGCAGAAATCAGTAAAATATCTTTTGAAATATGTGATTGTTTTGCTTGTTTTGATGTTAGTATATTACGCATATCGGATGGTTGCTTTCTTTCCTGCAGAACCGCCGATGACATATTATTATAACAATTTACTTCGTTTTATTGTGAAATATCTGGAAATATGATACAATGAGACAAAATTTAGAGAGAGGGCAATATTATGGAGGAGAATTATAATAACGAACAGCAGAATACATACGAGTATAATACAAATTATAATTATACACCGTCGCAGAATTATGATCCGCAGGATAATCATGTAATGAGCGTTGGCCAATGGCTGCTTGTGATTCTTGCAACGATGATTCCTTGTGTAGGGCTGATTTTATATCTTGTATGGGCGTTCAGCAACGGTGGAAATCAAAACCGTAAGAACTATTGTCGTGCGTGGCTGATTTATTTTGTGATTCAGACTGTTTTAGGCTTGATCATTGGAGCAGTTTTATCAGCATCTTTAATGCCGGCTATTATGAATAGTTATTATTAAAATGTAGGAAAATGAAGGATATCATCGGAGGTTGGTATCCTTTTTTAATAAGGAATTTTACAATCGAACACTTGGTTGCATTCTTGCATTTGATGTGCTAAAATATGCGGTAGAGGTAAATTATGAAGAAAAAAGATTATATTGTTATTGTGGGAGTTTTAGCTATAGCAGTAATATTATGGATAGCATTTGGACAATTATGGAAATCAGATGGCTCCATTGTTGAAGTGACTGTAGATGGAGAAGTAATAGGAACTTATCAATTGAATCAAGATCAAACGGTTCAGATTCAAGATACAAATATTTTGGTGATAAAAAATGGAAAAGCAGATATGACAGAAGCAGATTGTCCTGATAAATTGTGCGTAAACCAAAAGGCAATCTCAAAAGATGGAGAGACGATCGTCTGTCTTCCGAACAAAGTAATCGTTATGATTTTGGGAGAACAGAAATCGGCAGAAGATGCTGTAGTTAAGTAGGAGGAGAAGATGAAAATACGGGCAGTACAGTTTGGGGTGTTTACTGCACTTGCATTACTTTTTAGCTATATAGAATCTTTGATTCCGTTTCATATCGGAATACCGGGAGTGAAACTTGGCTTGGCAAATCTGATCATTGTGATTGCCCTTTATAAGACAGATTACAAGCGGGCATATTTACTTTCTGTTACAAGGGTGATTTTGGCGGGATTTCTATTCGGAAATATGTTTAGTATTTTGTATAGTTTGGCCGGAGGGATTCTCAGTCTGAGCATGATGATATTTGCAAAACGTAAAGAAGGACTTAGTGTGATCGGAGTAAGTGTTGTAGGCGGTGTTTTTCACAATATTGGTCAAATACTTATGGCAATATTAGTGACAGAGAGTTGGAAATTACTCTATTACCTTCCGATCTTATTAGTATTTGGAGTGATTACAGGTGTTGTCATAGGAGTCATTTCGCAAGAGATGTTAAAACGACTTGTGGGCATACACTTTTAAAAAAGGAGAATAAGATGATTTCATATATCAGAGGAGAACTTGTATCAATTGAAGAGGACAAGGCAATTGTAGACGTGGGCGGAGTTGGCTATGGAATCTATATGCCGGGGCAGTCTATGGGACATCTTCCTGCAATCGGTTCAGAAGTTCGTATTCATACATATTTGAATGTACGGGAAGATGCCATGCAGTTATTTGGATTTTTGACAAAAGATGATCTTAAGATTTTCAAATTAGTCATCGGAGTGAGTGGGATTGGTCCGAAAGGTGGATTAAGTATTTTGTCAAAGCTATCATCAGATGATCTTCGATTTGCAGTATTATCCGGTGATGCAAAAGCAATTAGTTCAGCTCCGGGAATTGGGAAAAAGACTGCGGAAAAACTGATCATTGAATTGAAAGATAAATTAAGCATGGATGATGTGATCTATTCGGAAAATAAAGAAGAGGTTGTTGCTCCGGCAGGAGGAATTTCCGGAATACAGACGGATGCTGTACAGGCTTTGACAGCATTAGGATATGGAAGTACCGAAGCTTTGCGCGCAGTAAAGCAAGTAGAAATTTCGGAAGAGACAGACGTAGAAGATGTATTGAAGCAAGCATTAAAATATATGATGTTTTAAAGAAAATGTATCGAGATAGAGGTTGGATATGGGAAAAAGAATTATCACGACAGAGAGTTTAGAAGAAGATAAGAAGATTGAAAACCATCTGCGTCCGCAGATGTTGGAAGATTATATCGGACAGGCAAAAGCGAAAGAAATGCTTCGAATCTATATCCAGGCAGCAAAAGAACGTGGAGAAGCGTTGGATCATGTGCTGTTCTATGGACCTCCGGGACTTGGTAAGACAACATTAGCAGGCATTATTGCAAATGAAATGCATGTAAATATTAAGATTACATCCGGTCCGGCGATTGAAAAGCCGGGAGAGATGGCGGCAATTTTAAATAATCTTCAAGAGGGAGATGTACTGTTTGTCGATGAGATCCATAGATTGAATCGTCAAGTAGAAGAAATCTTGTATCCTGCTATGGAAGATTTTGCGATTGATATTATGATTGGAAAAGGTTCAAGCGCAAGATCAATTCGCTTGGATCTTCCAAAGTTTACGTTAGTTGGCGCAACTACTAGAGCAGGAATGCTAAGCGCTCCTCTTAGAGATCGATTTGGAGTAGTCCACCATTTGGAATTTTATACGGAAGAAGAGTTACAGACAATCATTGTTCGTTCTGCACAAGTGCTTGGAGTTGAGATTGACGAAAAAGGTGCTCTAGAGATGGCAAGACGTTCCAGAGGAACTCCAAGACTTGCGAATCGCTTATTGAAAAGAGTACGTGACTTTGCACAAGTAAAATATGATGGGATCATTACAGAAAAGGTTGCAAATTATGCATTGGATCTTTTAGAAGTCGACAAATTCGGTTTGGATCAGATTGACCGAAATATTCTTCTTACGATGATTCAAAAGTTCAAAGGTGGTCCGGTAGGACTTGATACTCTTGCGGCTTCTATCGGAGAAGATTCAGGAACGATCGAAGATGTCTATGAACCATATTTGCTGAAAAATGGATTCCTTCAACGAACCCCGCGAGGAAGAGTGGTGACAGATAAAGCTTATGCACATCTTGGAATTTGTAAGGAAAATATCTAAAATAGTTGGATTTTCGACAGTTTTAGTTTATAATGGGAGAGAGTAAAAGAACGGAAATAAGGAGGTGTCCTCTATGGCATCGTCAAAAAATAATACGGAAGTATTGATTGGGGGAAAAGTTTTTACCCTAAGTGGATTTGAAAGTGAAGAATATTTACAGAAGATTTCCTCTTATTTGAATCATAAGATTGAAGAGTGTTCGAATACAGAAGGGTATAAAAAACAAAGTGCAGAGACAAGAAGCATCTTACTTGCACTAAATATTGCAGATGACTATTTCAAGGCGAAGAGACTCGCTACTACATCGGAAGCAGATGTGGAAGCAAAAGATAAAGAAATGTACGATTTGAAACATGAATTGATTTCTGTACAGCTTCGTTTGGAAAATGCTGAAAAAGAAGCAGACAGTCTGAAAGCAGAGAATAACGAATTACAAAAGCAGATTGTAAAACTTGAAACAGAATTAAAGAATCGTAAAAAATCATAGAAGACTGTCTTGCGACAGTCTTTTTTAAGGAGAAATATGAGAAAGAAAGTAGAAATCTTGTCCCCGGCAGGTTCTTATGAGAGCTTGAAAGCTGCAGTTGCAGCGGGAGCAGATGCAGTTTATATCGGTGGAAGTAGGTTTGGAGCGAGAGCATTTGCAGATAATTTAGAGGAAGCATCACTTTTGGAAGCCATTGATTATGTGCATTTACATGGTAAACAAATTTATCTTACCGTGAATACGTTGTTAAAAGAGCGGGAGATGGAACAAGAATTGTATGAATATCTTCTTCCGTATTATCGTCAAGGATTAGATGCGGTTATTGTGCAGGACATTGGTGTATTAAAATTTGTCCGAGAACAGTTTCCGAATCTACCGGTTCACGCAAGTACGCAAATGACGATCACAAATGTATCGGGTGCAAAGTTTTTGGAATCTCTTGGCGTAGAACGTGTTGTGACAGCAAGAGAGATGACACTTCCTGAGATTGCAGAAATTGCAAAAGAAACAACGCTTGAGATTGAAAGTTTTGTGCATGGAGCTCTTTGTTATTGTTATTCAGGGCAATGTCTGTATAGCAGCCTGATCGGTGGACGAAGCGGTAACCGAGGACAATGTGCACAACCTTGCAGATTGCCATATAAAGTGAATGGAAAAACTTCCTATGTGATGAGCCTGAAAGACATGTGTGCACTTGAACTGATTCCGGATTTGATCGAAGCAGGAATCTATTCCTTTAAAATTGAAGGCAGAATGAAAAAGCCGGAATATGTAGCCGCAGTTACATCCATTTATCGTAAATATGTAGATCTATATTTAGAAAAAGGGAGAGCCGGATTTCATGTTACAAAAGAAGACAAAGAAATACTGATGGATCTCTATAATCGTGGTGGATTTCATAGCGGATATTATAAGACGTGGAATGGAAAAGAGATGTTGTCTTTAAAACGCCCTAATCATGCAGGAGTTCCTGCCGTGCAAGTCTTGAAACAACAGGGAAAAGAAGTCAAGATCAAAGCTCTTGTGGATTTACACAAAGGGGATATCCTGGAACTTCCAGATCAAGAAAATTACACATTGGGAAAAGCAGTAGAAGCAGGGACTACAGCGAGTGTTTCTGTGAAATGTAAGAAACCTTTATCAAAAGGAATGATATGGAATCGTACGAGAAATGAAGAATTGCTTTGCATGCTGCGCGAGCAGATTGTAGAACGAAAAGTACAAGAAAAAATTAATGGGAAATTAATACTTTCTTCCGGTAATCGTGCTAAACTAGAATTAAATTGCGGTGAAATTCATGTTTGCTTAGAGGGAGAGGAAGTGCAGGAAGCTCTGAATCAACCGATGGAGAGTGGGCGCATTGAGAAACAGATGCGTAAAACAGGAAATACGGGATTTGTTTTTGACCACTTAGATATTGAACTGGAAGGGAATGTTTTTGTTCCGATGCAGGCATTGAACGAACTTCGTAGACAGGGAATCGAAAAATTAGAAACAGCGATCCTTACGCAATATAGAAGAAGTGACGCGTCTTTCCAAATGGAAAAGTATATTCCGGAGCAAGTGGAAGAAACACCGGCGGCCGGACTCTACGTGTATGTGGAGCGAAGAGAACAGTTGGAAACTGCATTAAGATGTTCGTCAGTTGTAAGAATTTACGTGGATTGTAACATCATAAGAAATGCATGGAAGAATCCGGAACTACAAGATATGGTAAAACGTACGAAAGATGCCGGGAAAGAGTTCTATTTTGCGATGCCGTATATTTTCCGAAAAGAAACAAAAAGTCAGTATGAGAATTTTTTTGCAGATATGCAATTTGATGGTGTTTTGATACGTAATTATGAAAGTTTTGCGTTTGTAAAAGAGAAAGCGCCAGATTTACAAGTTGTAATGGATTGTAATATGTACGAGTTTAATCGGGAAGCAAAAAGATTTTGGAAAGAACAGAATGTACAAGGCTTAACTGCTCCTTTGGAATTAAATTACCGTGAATTACAGGAATTAGGAATTCAAGATTGTGAATTAATCGTATACGGATATTTGCAGATGATGGTGTCTGCGCAATGTGTGAGAAAAACAACAGGTGCGTGCACAAAAACACCAGGATATTTGCAGATGACAGATCGCAAGAATAAGGAGTTTACTGTAAAAAACTGTTGTGATTATTGTTATAATGTGATCTACAATGCGGAAGCGCTTAGTTTGTTGGAACAACAAGAAGAAATTCAAACATTATGCCCAAAAGCGTTGCGTCTGCATTTCACAATAGAAAGCGAAGAAGAAACAAAAAAAGTGCTATACTGCTTTGAAGATGTGTTTGTAAAACATAGAGAAACAGAAAAACTCGCAGGAACTTATACAAGAGGACATTTTAAGCGAGGTATAAAGTAGGTGAAAAATTGGTAAATATTATTGTAGAATTATCGAAATATCTGATGATCATCTGTATCGCAGTTTACACATATGAATGCTTTTCCGTGTTTGGATATCAGGAAGAACGGAAAAAGAAACGGATATTAAGACGGCAGAATGTGATGATGTTCCTCATTCATTTTATGGCGTATCTTGTGATGTATCTAAAAACAGATGATAAAAAGGTATTGACATTGTATGGAATGGAAGTGGTATTTTTTATTACACTAATCGTGCTGTATACAAAGTTATATCCAAAAGTATCACGATTGATTGTAAATAACATGTGTATGTTGTTTTCTGTTGGATTTATCATATTGACACGATTGAAATTCAACAACGCGGTAAAACAATGTATTGTTGCAGCGGGCGCTGTTCTTCTCAGTCTTATAGTTCCGGTTATTGTACGGAAAGTGAAAGCTCTTTCCAATTGGGAATGGCTGTATGCGGGAATCGGAATTTTAGCTCTTCTTGTAGTTTTCCTTTTTGCCGGAAAATCAGGGGGTGCAAAGCTGGGATTTAAGATTGCAGGAATAGGAATACAGCCTTCAGAACTTGTGAAGATTACGTTTGTATTTTTTGTTGCGGCTCGTTTGCAAAAATCCACCAAGTTCAAAGATGTTGTACTTACGACTATCATTGCGGCATCGCATGTGCTTTTGCTTGTCATGAGCACGGATCTTGGAGCGGCATTGATTCTATTTGTTGTATATCTTGTCATGCTTTATGTGGCGACACGTCAACCGCTTTATGTGTTTGCAGGTGTTTCAGCCGGAAGTGTGGCGGCAGTTGGCGCCTATTATCTGTTTTCACACGTGCGGACAAGAGTACAGGTGTGGAAAGGTCCGATTAGTCCTGAGACAGCTGGCGGGCATCAGGTTGCGCAGGCATTATTTGCCATAGGAACCGGAGGTTGGTTTGGTATGGGACTCTATCAAGGCGCTGCGAATACGATACCGGTAGCGACTGAAGATTTTATCTTCGCGGCAATCGCAGAAGAGATGGGATTAATTTTTGCGTTGTGCTTGATTTTGATTTGTGTAAGTTGCTATGTGATGTTTTTAAATATTGCAATGCAGCTTCATAATGTATTCTATAAACTGATAGCGCTTGGACTTGGAACATGTTACATTTTCCAGATTTTTCTTACCATCGGTGGAGTGACCAAATTCATTCCTCTTACAGGAGTTACACTCCCTCTCGTAAGTTATGGAGGAAGTTCTGTTCTAAGTACGGTTATCATGTTTGCGATTATTCAAGGATTGTATGTATTAAGAGAAGACGAGGAAGAAGATATTGAGAGAGAAAAAGCGAGACAGGAAAGAAAAAAAGCAGTATCTGGACGACGATATCCGGATTCTCGTGGACGACGACCTAGACAGTCGGCTGGAACGGCTTCCGGACGATACGAGGAGAGAAGAAGGAAGAGATAAAGATAGAAATAAAAAGAAATTAAAATCTCCCGTAAAACAGAAAAAGTCAGTTTCTTCAAAAAAAGAAACTATACAACGTGAAGCTCCGAAGAAAGAGACTAGAAAAGGAAAAAAGCCTAGAAACAAGGAATTTGCACGAATTACATATCTCTTTGTAAGTATATTTTTGGTTTTGATGGGATATATTGTATATTTCAATGTTGTTCAGGCAAAAAGTATTATTAATAGTCCCTATAACCGCAGACAGGATATTTTTGCAGATCGGGTAGTCAGAGGTAAGATTTTAGATAAAGATGGAGAAGTGCTTGCAGAGACAGATGTAGATGAAGAAGGCAATGAGACAAGACGATATCCGAAAGAAGATTTGTTTGCACATGTACTAGGATATTCTGTAAAAGGAAAAGCAGGATTAGAGTCGGTAGAGAATTTCCATCTTCTTACATCGAATGCGTTTATCCTGGAGAAGATTGTCAACGAATTTCAAGGAGAAAAGAATATTGGAGACAATGTTATTACAACCTTGGATTCGAATCTTCAGCAGGCTGCTTATGATGCGTTAGGGAAGAATAAGGGAGCGGTCGTTGTCATGGAAGCAAGCACCGGTAAGATTCTCAGTATGGTATCCAAACCAACCTATGACCCGAACCATGTAGCAGAGAATTGGGCATCTTTAAATACCGATGAAGACAGCGCGCTATTGAACCGTGCTACACAAGGGAAGTATGCGCCAGGATCTACATTCAAACTGGTGACAGCGCTTGCATTTATGAGGCAGAATAGTAACTACGATTCTTACACGTATGATTGTTCCAGTGAGATTGAACATGCAGGAACTACCATTCATTGCAGCGGAGATGTGGCACACGGGCAAGAGGATTTACGTTCCTCTGTTGCAAACTCATGCAATACGTCATTCTCCAATATTGGTTTGTCGTTGAATGTGAAAAAATATCAAGAAACGGCAAAAGAGTTGTTATTTAATGCAGAACTTCCATCGCCCCTTATGTATGGCGAAAGTAAGTTTGTACTTTCTACAAAAGATAGTGATGCAGAGCGGATGATGACATCTATCGGTCAAGGAAAAACACAAGTAAGTCCATATCATATGGCGTTGATTACATCGGCGATCGCCAATGGCGGGAAATTGATGAAACCATATCTTGTAGATCGTATTACAAATTATGGTGGAACTACGGTTGCAAAAACAATTCCGGAAGAGTACAAACAGCTTATGACAAGCAAAGAAGCGGCAAAGCTTACCGAATATATGAAGGCAGTAGTAGAAGAAGGAACTGCAAAAGCGCTTCGCGGACAAAGTTATACAGTTGCAGGTAAAACAGGAACTGCGGAATACAGTATTGATAAGACAAAGACACATTCTTGGTTTGTAGGATTTACCAATGTAGATAATCCTGAGATTGTCATTAGCGTTGTTGTAGAAGGTTCGGATGCGTCTGGCGTACGAGCAGTCAATGTTGCAAAAAAAGTATTGAACAGTTATTATTAATTCATGAGATACGGTAAAGAAGGGTTTTATGAAATTCTACAGAAAGTTGTATGTAAGTGAAAGCTTAAAAAAGAGACAAGATAAAATAATCGAAAAATTGAACGAAGGAAAAGGAAGTTTGGGCTGCTATGTCATCAGCCTTACAGCAAATCCTTCTAATCAGTTAGAGTTCTATGATTCGATGTTTTTATTTCAAAAAAGTTATGCGAAAGAGTCTTTGTTTGTTGTAGGATTAGCCGGCTGCTATGAAGAGGCGCTGGAGGTTGTAAAAAGCATAACAGAAGACGCTTATCGGGCGAGACACGATGCAAATCTAAGAGAGTATATTATAGAACAGCAAGGGAGCAGAATTTGATGCTACATATTTTATTGATGATACTAAAAATAGTGGGAATACTGATAGCAATTATACTCGTATTGCTTCTTCTTGCAATGCTCATTCTTGTATTTGCGCCGTTACAATATCGACTCGATGGGAGCTGTAAGGGGACTTTGGAGACAGCAGAAGTAAATCTGCGATTTACATGGCTGTATCGAGTTTTTGGCGGATATGTTTCATATCGAGAAGGAAAGTCCGATTGGCAGGTGCGGATTCTTTGGAAAAAGCTGAATGTAAAAAAGGAATCCGAAAATGTGAAAAACGATTTGCCGCAGAAAAAAGAAATGTGCCAAGAAAAATCACAGGAAGAATCGAATCATGCGGAAGAGAAGAAAGATCATCCTGCTATAGTTTCCGAAGAGGTTTCAGAACAAAAAGACAAGCCGGAGTCGCAAGATGAAAAAAAATCAAAGGTGAAAGAATCGGTTACAAAAGAGAAAAACCATGGGTGGATTGAGAAAATAAAAAAATTCTTTTATAAGATCAAATATACATTCCGAAAATTCTGTGATAAAATCAAGATAATCGCAGAGAAAAAAGAAAAACTTATTGAATTTCTTGCAGATGAAATTCATCAGAATGCTTTTGTAAAGTTGAAAGAAGAGCTGATGCGTTTGTTACGCTTTCTCAAACCGAAATATCTAAGTGGATACGTACGATTTGGATTTGAAGATCCGTCTCTTACAGGAAAAGTATTGGCATGGTTGAGTATGTTTTATGGAATGTATGGAGAACATCTGATATTACAGCCGGATTTTCAAGAAAAAGTATTAGAAGGAGAACTTCATGTACGAGGAAAAGTACGAGCAAGTTATTTCTTGATTGTGTTATTTCATATATGGAGAAGTAAAGAAATACGAACAACGTATCAACATGTTCGAAAGTTTAAATCATAAAAATGAATGGAGGAAATCAAATGGCAGAGAATAACTTTAAAAACACTGTAGAATCACTTTTTCATGGAATGGACAGTGTGATATCATCGAAGACAGTTGTAGGAGAAGCAATCCATATCGGAGATACGATCATTTTACCGTTCGTAGACGTTTCGTTTGGATTGGGAGCCGGAGCTTTTGCAGACGATAAGAAGAATAAAGGCGGCGGCGGTCTTGGAGGAAAATTGTCTCCAAGTGCAGTTCTCGTAATTCAAGATGGGAAGACAAAACTTGTGAATATTCGAAATCAAGATACGATTACGAAGATTTTGGATATGGTTCCAGATGTGATCGATCGATTTTCTTCGGGAAAAGAAAAGAAGATGACAGAAGAAGATGTTGTTGAGATTTTAGAAAAAGGTGAAAAGGAACAGGAATAATCTCTTGTAGATGGAATATATTGTAATAAAAGAGATGTATTAGGAATTGTGAATGAAAAGAGTCATAGGATTTGCTTTATTTTGGATAGCGGTCGGAATGTTGCTTGTAATGATACTTTCCAGTACATTTCTTGAAGTTTCGATCATTATCATTTGTTTGCTTCTTGGCTACATTCTGTTTTGTTGTTAAACAAATGCAAAAAAACCGAGGTGATTCAAAAGAATCATCTCGGTTTATTCATGCACTAATTAAGCTCGTTCAACTTTTCCAGATCTTAAGCAAGAAGTACAAACGTACATCTTCTTAGAACCACCTTCAGTTTTAACTCTTACTGATTTTACGTTTGATTTCCACATTTTTGGTGTTTTTCTATTTGAGTGACTTACATTGTTTCCAAAATGAGCACCCTTTTCACAAATAGCACATTTAGCCATGACTGCACCTCCTAACGATATTAATAGTCATAATAAGACCCACAACACTAAGTATTTTATCAGAAAGTTGACGAATATGCAAGCATTTCTTTTCTTTCTGTTGAACTTTTCATAAATTGTTGTAAATTCAAGGAAAAGAGAGTATAATACAAATGTTAAGTACGATTTTATCCAGAATGAATTGGAGGTATAAATATGAAAGGTAGTATGAGCACAGATCTTGGGATTATCACAATTGACCCTGAAGTAATTGGACAGTATGCAGGCTCCGTAGCAGTAGAATGCTTTGGAATCGTTGGAATGGCTGCAGTTAGTATGAAGGACGGATTAGTTCGCCTTTTGAAAAAAGAAAGCCTGACAAAAGGAATTCAAGTATCAATTTCAGATGATAATAAGATTACATTGAATTTTCATGTAATTGTGTCTTATGGTGTGAGTATTTCCGCGGTAACAGAGAATTTGATCAGCAACGTAAAATACAAAGTAGAGGGATTCACAGGTATGACAGTCGATAAGATCAATATCTATATCGAAGGCGTCAGAGTGATCGATTAGTTTAAGGAGGATTTTATTGTGGCAACAAAGACAATAAATGCAGAAATGCTCGCCAAGATGTTTCTTGCAGGAGCAGGAAACATTGAGGCGAAGAAAGAATACATTAATGAATTGAATGTTTTTCCAGTGCCGGATGGTGATACGGGAACGAATATGTCTCTTACGATCATGGCAGCGGCAAAAGAAGTATCCGCAATCGAGAAATTGGATATGACAACACTTGCAAAAGCGATTTCATCCGGATCATTGCGTGGTGCAAGAGGAAACTCAGGTGTTATTCTTTCACAGCTTTTTCGTGGATTTACAAAAGCAATCAAAGAACATAAAGAAATTGATGTTACAACGCTTGCAGCAGCTTGTGTGAAAGCAAAAGAGACTGCATACAAAGCAGTTATGAAACCGAAGGAAGGAACAATCCTTACGGTGGCTCGAGGAATTGCGGAAAAAGCAGAAGAGCTTTCCTGGGAGACAGAAGATTTAGAAGAATTTATCCCACAAGTTCTTGCACATGCAGAAGAAGTATTGCAGAAAACTCCGGAAATGCTTCCTGTATTAAAAGAAGCAGGAGTAGTAGACTCTGGCGGACAGGGTCTTTTGGAAGTGCTGAAAGGCGCTTATGATGCTTTCCTTGGTAAAGAAATAGATTATAAAGCAATTGCACCAAGCAAAGGCGCCGGCGTAACAAAAATCAGCGCAGAAACAAATGCGGATATTAAATTTGGATACTGTACAGAATTTATTATCCTTACAGAAAAAGAATTTACAGAAGATGACGAGAGAGGATTTAAAGCCTATTTGGAATCCATCGGTGATTCTATTGTATGTGTAGCTGATGATGAGATTGTAAAAGTCCATGTGCATACAAACGATCCGGGACTTGCAATTCAAAGAGCGCTTACATTCGGACAGCTTTCTCGTATGAAAATAGACAACATGCGTGAAGAGCATGAAGAAAAACTGATCCGTGATGCTGAGAAGCTTGCTGCAGAAGAAGCTGCAAAGAAACAAGAAGAGCCTAGAAAAGAAATGGGATTCATCGCTGTTTCTATTGGAGAAGGTATGAATGAGATTTTTAGAGAACTTGGAGTTGATTACATTATTGAAGGTGGCCAGACTATGAATCCAAGTACAGAAGATATGTTGGCAGCAATTGATGCCGTACATGCAGAACATATTTTCATCCTTCCGAATAATAAAAATATTGTGATGGCAGCAAATCAGGCACGTGATTTGACAGAGGATAAAGATATTATCGTAATTCCAACGAAGACGGTACCACAGGGAATTACTGCAGTTATTAACTTTATGCCGGATGCAGATGCAAAGACAAACGAAGAGACCATGTTAGAAGAGATTAAGAATGTAAAGACAGGTCAAGTTACTTATGCAGTTCGTGATACAAAAATTGATGAAAAAGAGATTCATGAAGGCGATATCATGGGAATCGGTGACAAAGGAATCCTTTCTGTAGGAACAGAGGTAGAAGCAACTGCAAAAGATATGTTAGCACAGCTTGTAGATGAAGATTCTGAGTTGATCAGTATTTATTATGGTCAAGACGTATCGGAAGAAGATGCAGAAGCTTTTTCAGAAGAAGTGGCAGAGCTTTATCCGGATGCAGATATTGATATGCATTTTGGTGGACAACCAATCTACTACTATGTACTTGCAGTAGAATAAGAAATCATAGGAATAGGGTGTGCATTTGCACACTCTATTTTTCAATATAGGAGTTTGAATTGATGAATGAACATTCAAAAGTCAGTGAATTAAAAGGAATTGGAGAAAAAACAGAGAAAGTATTCGCAAAGCTCGGTATTCAGACGATCGGAGATTTGATTCGCTATTTTCCAAGAACATATGATGTATACGAAGAACCTATTCCGGTCAGCGAAATAGCAGAAGGAAGTGTGTGCACAGTTACAGGCGCGATTTACGGAGCGGTTCGTGTCAATGGAACTCGAAATATGCAGGTTACTACATTGATCTTAAAGGACATCACAGGAACACTAGCTGTAAAATGGTTTCGAATGCCATTTTTGAAAAGTACTCTTCGTGCCGGAGGAATCCTCACTCTTCGCGGAAAAGTATCAAATCGCAGAGGGATTCTTACGATGGAGCAGCCGGAGATTTTCTATCCAAGTTCAAAGTATGAAGAAAAACTGGATACGCTGCAGCCGGTTTATCCGCTGACAAATGGCATTACGAATAATGCGATTGTAAAAGCGGTAAAACAAGCGATAGAATATCTAGATCTTCGGCAGGAATTTCTCCCGCCATCGATTCGGTTGAAATACCATCTTGCAGAATATAATTATGCAATTCGGGGAATTCATTTTCCAGAGAATAAAGAGGAGTTCTATTTCGCAAGGGAAAGACTCGTGTTTGAAGAGTTTCTAACCTTTATTTTATCTTTACGTCAATTAAAAGAGAAGGAAGAAAAGAACAAGAACCCTTTCTTTTTTGAAAAGCAAGAGGAAGTAGAAAAATTTATCAAAAAGCTTCCTTACGAGCTTACAAATGCACAGAAAAAAGTATGGCAGGAAATTCTTACAGATATGACAGGAGAACATGTGATGTCACGTCTTGTACAGGGAGATGTGGGTTCCGGTAAAACGATCATTGCCTTTTTAGGTCTTTTGCTTACCGGCTTGAATGGATATCAAGGCGCTATGATGGCGCCAACAGAGGTATTGGCAAAACAGCATTACGAATCCATCAAAGAGATGTTGGAAATGTATGAGATACCGTTGCAGGCAGAACTTCTTACAGGTTCGATGACGGCAAAGGAAAAAAGGATTGCCTATGCAAGGATTGCTTCCGGTGAAGTCTCTATAATTGTGGGAACTCATGCGTTGATACAGGAAAAAGCAGAATATAGAAATCTTACACTCGTTGTAACAGACGAGCAACACCGTTTCGGCGTAAAACAACGAGAAACTCTTGCAGGGAAAGGAAACACGCCTCACATTCTTGTAATGAGCGCCACGCCGATTCCAAGAACACTTGCGATCATTCTGTATGGAGATTTGGATATTTCTGTTATCGATGAACTTCCGGCAAACAGACTTCCGATTAAAAACTGTGTAGTGGACACCGGATATCGAAAAACAGCCTATACCTTTATGCAAAAACAAGTTGCCCAAGGAAGACAATGTTATGTAATCTGTCCAATGGTGGAAGAGAGCGAGGCTTTGGAGGCAGAGAATGTAACAGATTACGCCAAGCAGTTACAGGAAGAACTAGGTGAATCCATCTGTGTAGAATATTTGCATGGAAAAATGAAACAATCACAAAAAGATGATATTATGGAGCGTTTTTCTCGAAATGAGATTCAAGTTCTGGTATCTACAACGGTCATCGAAGTAGGAATCAACGTACCGAATGCGACAGTTATGATGGTAGAAAATGCAGAGCGATTTGGACTTGCCCAGTTACATCAGCTTCGGGGACGTGTAGGACGTGGTAAGCATCAGTCTTATTGTATCTTTATGACTGCTTCTAAGACAAAAGAAACAAAAAAACGGTTGGAAATTCTGAATCATTCTAACGATGGTTTCTATATTGCGAGTGAAGATTTAAAATTGCGTGGACCTGGTGATTTGTTCGGAATTCGACAAAGTGGGATTTTGGATTTTAAACTTGGGGACGTATTTCAAGATGCAAAAATCCTGCAGCATGCCAGTGATGCAGCTACAGAAATACTGGAAGAAGATCCGGCTCTTCAATTGGAAGAGCATCAGAATTTAAAACAACATTTACAAAGTTATATCCGGCATGGGATGTTGGAAACAACCTTATAACATACAGGAGGAAAATGATGCACAATTTAACAAAGCTTATCCGAGAGGATATGAAACCGGCATTAGGCGTTACAGAACCGGGAGCGATTGCCTTTGCTGTGGCAAAATCAAAAAGCTTTCTGTCGGGAGAAGTGGAAGCGGTGCTTGTCCGATTAAATAGTGGAATCTATAAAAATGCATTTACCTGTGGAATACCGGGGAGCTCTTATGTAGGAAATGAACATGCAGCTGCCCTTGGAGCAGTAGCAGCAGATTCTTCAAAAGAATTGGAATGTCTAAACGGAATTACTGAAAGAGAACGAAAAACTGCTGCCTTATTAGTGGAAGAACATCGAATTCAAATCGAAATGGCGATGATCAGCAGTCAAATTTTTATCGAAGCAACGGTGCAGACAACGCAGGGAAGAGCGATGGTTACAATCAGGGACTCCCATACTAATATTGTAAAGATCACTGTGAACGATGAAACTATACTGGAAACAGAGTCTCAGAATTTAGAAGAACAAAACGAACAAGAAATCCATCAATATACCCTACAACAGATTGTAGACTATGCCTCACATGTTCCGATAGAAGAGATTCGTTTTATAAGTGAGGCGTATGACATGAATCTAGAGCTTTTTGAAGAGGGAATGAGAAGTAACAAAACGTCTTATCTCCCATTTCTTCTCCAAGAGAATGGAGGACAAGTGATCTCTGACGATGAACAGAAGACGGCATCTTTGCTATGCAATGGGGCCATTGAGGCGAGAGTAATTGGATTAGATCGACCGGCTATGAGTATCACGGGTTCCGGCGCTCATGGAATCATTTCAACGATGCCTATTTATGGAACGTGCAAAGTGAACGGCTATTCCGAAGAAGCATTGCTTCGAGCGACTGCCATAAGCTATTTGATCTGTATGTATATCAAAGAATATTCCGGAAAACTTTCTGCATTCTGTGGCTGTGCTATCGCAGCCGGAACAGGTATGGCATGTGGCTTGGTATATTTAAAGGGCGGTACTGTAGAAATGATGACGCATACGATTCAAAATATGGCAAGCAGTATTACCGGTATGATCTGTGATGGCGGAAATCATGGGTGCACAATGAAAGGAATTGTAGCGGTGGACGCGGCGTTTTCATCTGTAAAATTTGCTATGAAACATGTGTATATTGATGCGGTACATGGAATCAATGGAAAGACACCGGAGGATACCATGCGTTTCATGGGGCGGATTGCATCTCCGGGAATGGAAAAGACGGAAGAGACTATGATTGAAATTTTGAAAGAGAAGTAGAAAATGAGAAAGAAAATAAGTTTGGGCATTCTTTGCTATCTTCTAGTATTGCTGTTTGTTGCAAACGATGCATGGATTTATAAAAAACCAATTGCAAAAATTGTAAATGTAACAGAAGAAAAGGCAGGAGCGGTTGAGGCGATACATGGCGGCGAAGAGTGCTATCATAAACAAAAACTAAAAGTAAAGCTTCTAAATACGAAAGAAAAAGGGAAAACCCTTGTTGTGATCAATGAATATACAACATCAAGAGTGATTGGTCAAAAGTATCATAAAGGGGCGAAAGTAATTTTAAATAGTCAAGATGGAAAAGCGGTCAATTCTATCCGAACACAGAAACGAGACACGTATTTGGCTGCCTTATTTGGCGGAATTATATTTTTGCTTATAGTGTTTACCGGAAAACAAGGAATTCGGACTTGTTTTTCATTGGCAGTTAATGGTGTGATTTATGTTGTTGGTTTTTTCTTGTACTTAAGAGGGTATGATATCTTGCAGATATGTAATTTGCTTGTGTTCGTGTTTACAATCGCCACATTATTTATTCTTAATGGATTTCATCGAAAAACGGTAGCGGCAGTTTTGTCTACGTTTTGTGTATTTCTATTGATTATGACCATTTTTACCTTGACGCTACACCATACGACGCCATTGGATTATACCAATATGGAATATCTTGGAAGCATTGGGAATCCGGAAGATCTGTTCATGGCAGAAGTAATGTTTGCAGGCTTAGGAGCAATCATGGATGTGGCAGTTACATTAGCTTCGGTTATGGAAGAATTGATTCGAAAGAAGCCAAATATTTCAATTAGAGATTTATTCCACTCTGGACGTGAAGTAGGATATGATATTATGGGAACAATGATCAATGTATTGCTTTTTACTTTTGCAGCAGGATTGATTCCAGCCTTTATCATTCGAATGAACAATGACATTACTTTTTTTACAAATATACGTCTTTATATTCCGTTTGAGATTTCAAGATTCCTCATTGAAAGTATCGGAATCGTAGCGGCAATTCCCATCTCCATAATAGTTGCATCGGCATGCTTCAAATGGAGTGTCAGAAAGGAGCGTAACGTATGATACAAGTATTGGCAATTATTTTATTTGTACTTTTGCTCCTTGTAGGCGGTGATAGGGGCGCAATTGCCGTTATGTCTCTTGCGGGGAATATCGTAGTATTGGGAGCGGCTGTTTTGTTCCTTGCGAATGGAACTCCGGTATTCCTTGTGATACTGCTTGCGACGGTATGTATCAGCTATATTACGCTTATCCGCCAAAATGGCAGTAATGTAAAAACAAGAGCGGCGCTCGCAAGTGTGATTGGAATTATGACTATGCTATCTGTCTTTATTGCTCTTACTGTATGGAGGACAGGAGCAGGAGGGTTGAATGAGATTCAGGCGATACAGGAAGATATTCAATTCTATTACAACATAGACATCGGGATTCCCATGCAGCAGGTAGCTACGGCAATCGTGATCTTAAGCGCCCTCGGTGCAATCATGGATACGGCGCTTTCGGTAACTTCCGCAGTTTATGAAGTGTCGATACACAGACCGGGACTTACGAAGACGGAATATGTCAAATCCGGAATGCAAGTAGGAAAAGACATTATCGGAACGACAGCCAATACGTTGCTATTCGCATACTTTGGAGAATCCTTGCTGTTATTTGCATATCTTGTGAATGGAAAATACAACTGGGAAATTATTTTAAATTCAAAGTTTTTGTTTCAAGGATTGGCAATGATGGCGGCAGGAATGATTGCATGTCTTCTCGCTGTTCCGGTATCCGCCTATGCGATTGCATCTGTGATTGGGAAAGAAGAGGAACGGCTTTAAAATTTCTTGACAAAAATTGCCAGTGTAAGATTTGAATTTCTCCATATACTATGGATGTAACAAAGCAGAAGCAACGTTACAAAAATAGATGATAAAGAAAAAGGAATTTAAAGGAGGAAACTTATTATGGCAAGTCGTTCATCAAACAAGGCTGCTGTGCCAGAAGCAAAAACAGCATTAGACAAATTCAAATATGAGGTAGCAACTGAACTCGGAGTACCGTTAACAGATGGTTACAACGGTGACCTTACTTCCAGACAGAATGGTTCTGTTGGTGGTTATATGGTAAAGAAAATGATCGAGCAGCAGGAAAAACAGATGGCAGGTAAATAAGCCGTTTGTAAGTTTGAATGAAGTAATTGAAAAGTGAGTAGAAAAATAGCGTATGAGAGTAAAAAGGCTCTGATACGCTATTTTTTTGACAATGTGAATATAGTATGAGAAAATAGATGTATCGAATTTTAAACAGATATATTCACAGAAAGAGTGGGGCGGAAACTATGACAGAAATACGATATGTGAAGCTGGAAGATCAGGAGTTTTGGTATCGTCTTGATAAGCATTTACCGAAACAAGAGTTTGAGCGTAAAGTGAGAGAAAAAAGAGTTATGTTTTATTAAGTGACAGGAATCCGGTAGGACTTCTCCGATATAATCTTTTCTGGAACAATACGCCATTTTGCACAATGTTATACATAGATGAGGATAGTCGGAATAAAGGGCATGATTCTGATCTTTATAGCAGCGGTATTGATTTATGTAAGTATGAATCGAGTGGATGTTCCAAGACCGGCATTGCCGCAGGATTGTATCTTTGATTGGGAATTTTACAAGCAGACATATTTTTAATTTTCTATAAAGATTTCCTGCAATATTTGACATTTCATAGACAAATATTTATAATAAACTAGAAAAAGCAAAAGATGCAGGAAGGAAAGAAGTATGCGGGTAATCGGTGGAAGTGCAAAGCGTTTACAACTGAAGACATTGGAAGGATTTGATACAAGGCCGACTACGGACAGGATCAAGGAGACTTTATTTAATATGATATCTCCGTACCTTTGTGATTGTACGTTTCTGGATCTCTTTGCCGGAAGCGGAGGCATTGGAATTGAGGCATTAAGCAGAGGAGCTAGAGAAGTGGTTTTTGTGGAGAAGAACCCGAAAGCTATGGTATGTATCCGTGACAATCTGAAGTTTACAAAGCTTGAAAAGCGTGGTGTCACTATGCAGATGGATGTGTTCACATCCCTTCGTAAGCTGGAAGGAACGAAGTGCTTTGATTATATTTTTATGGATCCGCCTTATAATAAGAAACTGGAAAAAGAAGTGCTTCTTTATCTGTCAGAGTCCTCGCTCATTCATCGGGATACGGTGATCATTGTGGAGGCTTCTAAGGAGACGGATTTTGCGTATTTATCTGAGTTTGGATTCACGGAGATCAAGACGAAGGAATATAAGACGAACAAGCATGTGTTTATAGAAAGAGAGCGAGGAGAGGAAGTATGCTAAGAGCAATCTATCCGGGAAGCTTTGATCCTGTGACGTTGGGACATATGGATATTATCCGCCGTTCCAGCAATATTGTAGATGAATTAATTGTCGGAGTCTTGAATAATAATGCAAAAACTCCGTTGTTTTCTGTGGAAGAACGTGTTAGAATGTTAGAAGAGGCAACAAAAGAGCTTAAGAACGTGCGCGTAATTCCGTTTGAAGGTCTACTGATTGATTTTGTACGAAAGATGGATGCCAAGCTTGTCATCCGTGGTCTTCGTGCGATTACAGATTTTGAATATGAGCTTCAGATGGCGCAGACGAATCATAAGCTGGCGCCGGATATCGAGACAACATTTTTGACAACCAGTTTGGAATATTCATTTTTAAGTTCAACGACAGTCAAAGAGATTGCCAGTTTTGGAAGGGACATTTCTCAGTTTGTTCCTCCGATTGTGAGTGAGAAGATTAAAGAAAAAATGGAAATTAAGAATAAAAAGGAGAGTATAACCCATGAGTAGCCGTATTGAACAGATTATTGAAGAAATTGAGGAGTACATTGACAGCTGTAAGTTTCAGCCGCTTTCTACTACAAAGATCATTGTAAACAAAGAGCAGATGGACGAGCTTCTTCGCGAACTTCGCATGAAGACACCGGATGAGATTAAACGTTACCAGAAGATCATTGCAAATAAAGATGCGATTCTTGCAGATGCACAGGCGAAGGCTGACAGTATGTTAGAAGAAGCACAGATTCATACGAATGAACTTGTAAGCGAGCATGAGATCATGCAGCAGGCATATGCACAGGCAAATGAAGTTGTTATGACAGCAACAGAGCAGGCGCAGGAGATTCTTGACAATGCAGCAAATGATGCGAATGATATCCGTATTGGAGCTATCCAGTATGCAAATGATCTTCTTGCAAATGCAGAGAATATCATTGGACATACATTAGATAGCTATACAACAAAGTATGATGGCCTTGTAAATTCTCTTCGTGAGTGTTACGAAGTTGTTCGTACAAATCGTGCAGAACTTCAGGTTCCGTCAAAGTCAGACCGTGGAGTACAGGCTGATTTCAACGAAGATCAGATGTAAATATTACGTAAATAAAGATATAAGATTGTTAAGAAGCTGGTTACGGTTGCCGTAATCAGCTTTTCTATAATATAAGGAAGCACTGAAATCCCAGTTTCATTCAGCATACATTGCGTTTGTGCAATGGAACAGATCCCTCCAAAAGAAATGAGAGACAGAACAAGGACGTAAATTACCGGGAATGGAAAAGATGACGCTGTCAGTAAGGAAATTCCATTTGTGATTTCTAATGAAGGGAGTACAAAAAGACTCCAAATAGGGGAAGTAATATTTAGTGTTTTTAAAAATGTCAATAAAACAGAAAAAATAATAATATATCCGCCTACTTTTGTAATTGCTTCAAATCCATCCATAATTGCATGATCAAGCATTGAAAACTGGAAGTTTATTTTGGAAGATAAAGGAGTGGGGTTCGTTTGGAATCTCACATTGCTTTGTATGTATTTTTTTCGAAAAAGAAAGCTTGCAAGTATCGGAGAAATAGTAAGAATCAAAAAGGATGGAAGCAAATATTCCCGTTTCCCTATTTTTTCCAATACAGCATAATTCATAATGAACATAGGACTCGTATTATTACAAAAGGAGAGCAGATAAGAGGCTTCGTCTTTGGTGATCTTTTTTGTGCGAAGAAGGTCGGCGGTCACTTTGGAACCCATAGGGTAGCCGCACAGAAATCCTGTAATGATAGCAAAAGTTCCATCCAAGCTTGTATGAAAGATAGGCGATAAAATCGGTGAAGCTGCTTTTGTAATGTAATGCATGATGTTAGAAGACATCAGAAGATTTGTGAGGATTATAAATGGCAAAAGCGTAGGAAGAACGATTTGAAACCAAAGAAGGAGACCTTGACTGGAACCGTAAAACGTCTCTGCAGGTTTAAAAAGCATGAAAAAGAAGAAAAAGATAAGAACTATAGGAAAAATATTTTTTTTCATAAAGCGCTCAACTCTCTTTGTTTAATTTATTGAAAATTGTATGATGACACTTGATTTTTTATGTTCAATATGCAACAATGTATATAGAATTTTTTTACTAAGAGAGGGATTAGAAATGGCATTAGAAAATTACGAACCAAAACTTGTACTTCATTACTTTGAGGAGCTTACAAAAATTCCGCGTGAAACTTATGATTGCAAGAGAGTCAGCGATTACTGCGTAGAATTTGCAAAGAATCTTGGGTTAGAATATATTCAAGATGAAGCTTACAATGTAGTTATTAAGAAACCGGGAACACCTGGATATGAGAATAGTGATCCTGTAATCATTCAGGGACATCTAGATATGGTTTGTGAGAAAACTCCGGATTCTACACATGATTTCAAGAATGATCCGTTGGAGCTTTATGTAGAAGATGGAAATATCCGTGCAAAAGATACATCACTTGGCGGCGATGATGGAATTGCAATTGCATATGCTATGGCAGTTCTTGCAAGCAATGATTTAGAACACCCACCAATTGAAGCGTTGTTTACAACAGATGAAGAAGAAGGAATGGGTGGAGCAAATGCGATTGACATGTCTGTATTAAAAGGCCGTATGTTGATCAACATTGACTCTGAAGAAGAAGGAACATTGATCGTAGGATGTGAAGGTGGATATGAGAATCCTGTCACAGTACCTGTAGAACGTGAAGAGAGAAAAGGAACTGTTATCACTGTAAGTGTGAAAGGATTAAGAGGTGGACACTCTGGTATCGAAATCCATACACAGCGTGGAAATGCAAATAAACTGATGGGAAGACTTCTTATGACACTTGCAGCAAAAGATGTAGATTATTCTCTTGTAGAGATTAATGGTGGTTCTAAACCAAACGTAATCGCACAGAGTGCAACTGCAAAATTAGTTGTAAATTGTCCGCACTGTGCGAAGAAAGCACTTGAAGTAATCGAAGCTTACGGAGAAGACTTGAAGGTAGAATTTGGCAAAGATGAACCTTCCGTTGAAGTGACAGCAACTACTGAAGATGACCAGACAGTCAATGCAATGACAAAAGAAAGTACGAAGAAGATCACATTCTTTGTAACAGCAACACCAGACGGCGTACAGTGCAATAGCCGTGATATTGAAGGTCTTGTTGAGACATCTTTGAACCTTGGTATTGTTACTACAAGAGAGGATTCTGTATGGGCAGATTTCCGTGTAAGAAGTTCTGTTCAAAGCAAAAAAGACGATATGAAAGTAGTACTTGCAATGTGGGCAGAATACCTTGGTGGAACAGCTTCTGTAGAAGCAGAGTATCCGGCTTGGGTATATAAAGCAGATTCCAAACTCCGTCCAATCATGATTGACACTTATACAGAGTTGTTTGGACACGAGCCGGAAGTTGCAACAATCCATGCTGGATTAGAGTGTGGACTGTTTGCAGGAAAATTAGAGGGATTAGATAGTGTATCCTTTGGACCTGCCATGGGACATGTACATTCTGTAAACGAATTTTTGAATATCGAGTCTGTAGGACGTATGTGGGAATACTTAAAAGCTGTATTAAAAAATTGCAAATAAGTTTTGGATTACAAATCGGAATGATTAAGAAGAGATAATACATATAGTAATACAAAAAGGAGTTTTCTATGAAACGGAAATTAAAAGGCAATCTGCTCCTTCTTGTATTACTATTTTCTTTTTTTGACGTTCTTGGTTTTCAAAAAATAAAAATGCAAAGCGAAGTGTCAAGACTTAACTCTGATACAGTCGTATCCCCGTGGTTTCGAGACCATATGCTAAATAAAGAAATGATATCTTTTATGGTAAAATCTGATAATCCGGCTTTACTGGCCGGTCTCTATCTTTTAGAGAGCAAGGGTTCCTACAACAACTTTATGTATTCCTATACAAAACAAACCATGCTGGAACTTCAAAGAAAATGGGAAGTAAAAAGAGAATGGGCAGATTATTTAAAAGTATGTGATTCGATTTGGAATGACTTAAAGTATTTTCCGGTTCCAATTTCTTCGATTGAGAAATCGCTTCGTGTTTCGTATACGAATAGCTGGATGAATAAACGTACATTTGGCGGAGAACGAGGACATGAGGGGACAGATCTCATGGCATCAAAAAACGAAAGAGGGATTTATCCGGTATTAAGTATGACTGACGGTGTTGTAACAAGCAAAGGCTGGCTCCCGAAGGGTGGCTGGCGTATTGGTATTACAGCGCCGGGCGGCTGCTACTATTATTATGCACATTTGGCGTCGTATGGTCGGTTTCAGATAGGAGATGAAGTGAAGGCCGGAGATTTACTTGGATATATGGGAGACAGCGGGTATGGAGAAGAGGGAACGATAGGGAAGTTCCCGGTACATTTGCATATTGGGATCTATCAGAAAAATGGAAATGAGGAGATCAGTATCAATCCGTATTGGATTCTAAAATATTTAGAAAAACGTAAATTGGTCTACACATTTTCCTAGTGTAACAAAAAAAGATATGATATAATGAAAAGATAATGTGGAGGACTATAAGATGAATTTACCAATTGCATTTGAAGAAAAGATGAAACAACTACTGGGAGAGGAATTCCCGGATTATATAAAATGTTACGAAGAACCAAGATGGTATGGCCTTCGTGTCAATACAAAGAAAATCAGCGTGGAACGTTTTTTAGAAATCTGTCCATTTGAGATTCGTCCAATCCCTTGGATCGAGAACGGCTTTTATTATGATGGAGAGAAAGTTCAGCCTGCAAAGCATCCTTATTATTTTGCAGGATTATATTATTTGCAGGAACCTAGTGCGATGACACCGGCCAACCGTCTTCCAATTGAGCCAGGAGATAAGGTATTAGATGTGTGTGCCGCACCAGGAGGTAAAGCTACAGAATTGGGAGCAAAACTACAAGGTGGCGGTGTCTTGATCGCGAATGATATTAGTAATTCAAGAGCAAAAGGATTGTTAAAAAATATTGAAGTATTCGGAATTGGGAATGTACTTGTTTTAAGTGAGGAGCCGGGAAAGATTGAAGAATATTTCAAAGAATACTTTGACAAAATTTTGATTGATGCACCATGTTCCGGCGAAGGAATGTTCCGTAAGGATAAAAAAATGGTCAAAGCATGGGAAGAGCATGGACCGGAGTTCTTTGCTAAGATTCAAAGAAGTATAGTAACTCAAGCGGCGAGGATGTTAAAACCGGGAGGAATGATTCTGTATTCAACCTGTACGTTTGATCCGGAAGAAAATGAAGGGACGATAGAGTATTTGTTGGAACAGTATCCGGAATTTGAAATTCAGGAGATGCTTCCGTACGAAGGGTTCGCAGAAGGAATGCCGGAAGTAACGAAGTCTAAATCAGAAGAATTCCGTAAAACGGTGCGAATCTTCCCGCACAAAATGCATGGAGAAGGGCATTACCTTGCGCTTTTGAAAAAGGGAGAAAAACAAGAGAGCGAAGAAAAGAAAAGAAGATCGAAACGTGCAAAAAAAGTTCCGGAAGAACTGTTGGAATTTTTAAAAGATGTGACATGGGATATGGATCAAAGCAGATTTGAAATCTTAACAGAACGAGTATATTACATGCCTGCAGATATTCCGGATGTCAAAGGAATTCGATTTTTACGAACAGGGTTGTACCTTGGTGATGTGAAGAAGAATCGATTTGAACCTAGCCAGGCATTTGCGATGTGCTTGAAAAAGGAAGAATATGCGCATACGATTTCTTTGGATGTAGAAGATGAACGCGTTGCAAAATATTTAAAGGGAGAAACGATAGAAGTAGACGATCTTGTTTCTCCAAAAGAAAAGGGATGGCAGTTGATCTGTGTAGAAGAGTACCCGCTTGGGTGGGGGAAACTCTCAAATGGTACATTGAAGAACAAATATCTGCCAGGATGGAGATTGCAGTCATAATGATACGACTTGATAAATATTTGTCTGAGATGGGTGTCGGAACGCGCTCAGAAGTGAAAAAATATATTCGGCAAGGGCAAGTTACGATAGATGGTAATGTTGTAAAGAAGCCGGAGGAAAAAGTAGAGGAAGAAATACAGAGTATTTGCGTCAATGGGAAAACTATCGGCTATAAAAAGTATGAGTATTACATGCTGAATAAGCCGCAGGGGGTTGTGTCAGCCACAATAGACTCGCATGATAAGACTGTACTGGAATTGATTGAAAGTAAGAAAAGAAAGGATCTGTTTCCTGTTGGACGATTGGACAAAGATACCGAAGGGCTTCTTCTAATTACAAATGACGGAGAGATGGCGCATCGTCTGTTGTCACCGAAAAAGCATGTTGATAAGGTTTATTATGCAAAAGTAGATGGGAAAGTGACAGAAGAGACGGTGCAGCAATTCGCAAATGGATTGGAAATTGGGAATGAGGAATTTGCAAAACCTTCCCTATTAAAAATTCTCAAATCCGATACCGTATCTGAAATAGAATTAACGATTCAAGAAGGAAAATTTCATCAAGTGAAGCGCATGTTTCATGCTGTTGGAATGGAAGTTTTATTTTTGAAACGTTTGTCCATGGGAAGCCTTGTGTTAGATCCGGATTTAAAACCTGGAGAATATAGATTACTTGAGAAAGAAGAGGTAGAAAAGCTATGTTAGAGAATGTAAAAGCGGTAATTTTTGATTTGGACGGAACCATGGCAGATTCGATGTGGGTATGGACTTCTGTAGACCGTGATTACATCGATCAATATAAATTAGATATTCCGCAAGGGTTCTATGAAGAAATAGAAGGAATGAGTTTTACGGAAACAGCACAGCATTTTTTGGATGTGTTCCCTCAGATTACATTAAGCTTAGATGAAATCAAAGAAGCCTGGATTAAAATGGCAGAGGAAAAATATCGGAATGAAGTTTCTTTGAGACATGGAATCAGAGAATTTTTGGAAGACTTGAAACAACGTGGAATTCGCATCGGAATGGCAACGAGCAATAGTCGAGTACTTGCAGAAGGACTTCTAAAGTCGAATGGAATTCGAGAATATTTTGATGAGATTTGGACATCCTGCGATGTGAAAGCAGGGAAACCAGCGCCGGATGTATACCTGAAAGTGGCGGAAGAACTTCATGTAGAGCCACGAGAATGTCTTGTGTTTGAAGATGTGCCGATGGGCATTATGGCAGGAAAAAACGCCGGAATGAAGGTGTGTGCGGTAGAAGATGAGTTTTCTGCACACCAGCGTGCGCGAAAGAAAGAACTTGCGGATTATTATATCCGTGATTATTACGAAATTAAAACAAATAGTTATGAGGTATTATAGATGCAGCAAGGATTTTTACCGATTACAAGAGAAGAAATGTTGGAAAGAGGATGGGAACAGGTGGATTTTGTCTATGTATCAGGTGATGCATATGTAGACCATCCTTCGTTTGGACATGCTATCATTACAAGAGTATTAGAAGCCAATGGCTACAAGATTGGAATGATCTGTCAGCCGGATTGGAAAAACAAAGAAAGTATTACAGTATTTGGAGAACCAAGGCTCGGTTTTCTTGTTTCCAGCGGAAATATGGATTCCATGGTGAATCACTATTCGGTTTCCAAAAAGAGAAGAAAGACAGATGCATTTACACCAGGCGGAGTAATGGGAAAACGCCCGGATTATGCAACTACTGTTTATAGTAATCTGATACGTCAAGTCTATAAAAAGACACCGATCATTTTAGGTGGAATTGAGGCGAGTCTTAGAAGACTTGCACATTATGATTATTGGAGCAATCATTTGAAACGTTCTGTTCTTTTGGATTCCGGGGCAGATATTCTTTCTTATGGTATGGGAGAACGTTCCATTGTAGAGATTGCAGATGCACTCAATGCAGGAATCGACGTGTCGGATCTTACATATATCGATGGAACAGTCTGCAAAGTAAAGAATTTGGATAGTGTGTACGATGCCATAGTGTTGGAATCTTATGAGGATTTAAAACGTGATAAATTAAACTATGCAAAGAGTTTTTATACACAGTATTGCAATACAGATCCATTTACAGCAAAGCGTCTGGTAGAGCCATATTCCGATCATTTGTATGTGGTACAGAATCCGCCGTCAAAACCTTTGAGCCAATCAGAAATGGATCGGGTGTACAGCTACCCCTATATGAGAACTTATCATCCGTCTTACGAAGAAGCCGGCGGAGTACCTGCGATTGAAGAAGTTAAATATAGTTTGATCAGCAATCGTGGTTGCTTTGGAGCTTGCAGTTTTTGTGCGCTGACTTTTCATCAAGGCAGGATCATTCAGACAAGAAGTCACGAGTCTCTGATTGAAGAAGCTAAAAAATTTATTTGGGATAAGGATTTTAAAGGCTATATTCATGACGTAGGAGGACCTACTGCTAATTTTCGAGCGCCTGCTTGTGAGAAGCAGTTAACTCACGGTGCATGTAAACATAAGCAATGTCTGTTTCCAAAACCATGTAAGAACCTGATCGCGGATCATAAAGATTATTTGAAATTATTGAGAAAGTTGCGGGAGCTTCCGAATGTAAAAAAAGTATTTATTCGTTCGGGGATCCGGTTTGATTATTTGCTGGCAGATCATGATGATACATTTTTCAAGGAATTATGTGAACATCATGTAAGCGGACAGTTAAAAGTAGCGCCGGAACACGTATCTGACGCCGTTCTTACTAAAATGGGAAAACCGGAAAATAGCGTGTATCAACAGTTTTGCAAAAAGTATAAGAAAATTAATGAAGATCTGGGAAAGAAGCAATATCTTGTGCCGTATCTTATGTCCTCTCATCCAGGTTCTACTATGAAGGAAGCAGTGGAACTGGCAGAATATCTGAGAGACTTGGGATATATGCCGGAACAGGTGCAGGACTTCTATCCAACACCTTCGACGATTTCTACTTGTATGTATTATACCGGAGTAGATCCTAGAACAATGAAACCGGTTTATGTTCCGGTGAATCCTCATGAGAAAGCCATGCAACGTGCATTGATTCAATACCGGAATCCGCAAAATTATGATTTGGTCTTGGAAGCACTTAAAAAAGCGGATCGAATGGATCTCGTTGGATTTGATAAGAAGTGTTTGATTCGTCCAAGGAACATGAACTATGCTAAGGGTACGAATGGAAAAAATGGAGAATACCGAGCCAAAGATAATAAGGCAAAAGATAACCGGCCAAAGAAGAAAAAAGCAATTCGAAATGTACATAAAAAGAAGGCAAGATAAGGAAGTGTATTGGAAATGAGACTGGGAAAAGGTGAGGCGGGATATATTGATCAGAAGAAGAAAAAAGAACTGCTAAAAGTTATTTTAGAGTTTGGAATTGTTCTTGCACTATTTATAACAGGATATATTACAACAAAAACAAGGCTCAATCTATTGACACTTGTTGCGGTTCTTGGTTGTTTGCCGGCATCTAAAGCGATGGTAGGATTCCTTATGCTTCTTCCGAGAAAATCTTTAGCAAAAGAGAAAGTCGATCTGGTGGAAAAAAGGGGGCAGCATCTCACGAAATTATATGATATGGTGCTGACAAGCTATGAACATGTAATGCCGGTTGAGAGTATTGTGATTCAAGGGAATACAATTTGCGGTTATGCAACCAACGAAAAATTGGATTTTGCATATCTTGAAAAATATATACGTACAACACTTAAGAATAACAAGCTCGACCAAGTATCTGTTAAAATGTTTAAAGATTTTCCCGCTTATATTGCAAGGATAGAGGCGATGGACAATCTGGCAGCAGATTCTGCTGCAAAAAATAAAAAACGGGAAGAAGAGATCAAAAAGATCATTCTTACACTTTCTATGTAGCTTACACGAAGCGGGAGAATAAAATGCAGGAAATCAAAATAACAGCAAATGAGGCAGGGCAGCGTTTGGACAAGCTGCTTGCAAAATATCTAAATGAAGCACCGAAAAGTTTTTTATATAAAA